>Ga0325414_1001993_pt1 | contig 20301 bp, 14 predicted proteins | sample PopdelMetagenome_8_FD_206183 | JGI IMG/M metagenome (GOLD analysis project Ga0325414, IMG submission 206183) | Populus deltoides microbial communities from Bellville, Georgia, United States - Leaf-PdKOR-R3 | ecosystem: Host-associated > Plants > Phyllosphere > Phylloplane/Leaf | place: USA... | reverse complement strand
TACAATCAGATTGTTATTAATCCTGAGGATAAAGAAAAGACTACATTTACATGTCCATTTGGTACATATGCATATAGGAGAATGCCCTTTGGTCTCTGTAATGCACCTGCAACTTTTCAAAGATGCACGATGAGTATTTTTTCTGACTATCTTGAAAGAATAATTGAGGTTTTCATGGATGATTTCATGGTGTTTGGTGATTCTTTTGATAAATGTCTAGAAAATTTATCTTTGATATTGAAAAGGTACATTGAAACTAACCTTGTCTTAAACTATGAAAAGTGTTATTTTATGGTAGAACAAGAAATAGTTCTTGGGTATGTTGTGTCTTCACGTGGATTAGAGGTTGATAAAGCTAAAATAAACGTTATTTCATCATTGCCTTACCCCTCCTACGTGAGGGAAATTCGTTCTTTTCTTGGCCATGCAGGTTTCTATCGACGCTTGATCAAAGATTTCTCGAAGATTACAGCACCCTTGTGCAAACTATTAGCCAAAGAAGTGGATTTTGTGTTTGATCAAGCATGTAAAGATGCCCATGGTGAGCTTAAGAGGTGTGTCACATCTGCCCCTATCATCTAACCATGAAATTGGGATGAGCCTCTTGAGATAATGTGTGATGCGAGTGACTATACAGTAGGGGCTGTCGTTGGGCAAAGAATAGGGAAAAATTTGCATGTTATCGCCTATGCTTCCCGCATGTTAGACGGAGCACAATGCAATTACCATACAACTGAAAATGAACTTTTTGCAGTGGTGTTTGCTCTTGAAAAATTCAGGTCATATCTACTTGGTACAAAAGTCATTGTTTTTACTGACCATGCAGCTTTAAGCTATCTTTTGAAGAAAAAGGAGTCCAAACCAGGATTGATTAGGTGGATCTTGCTTTCACAAGAATTTGATCTTGAGATCAAAGACAAAAAAGGTGTCGAAAACCATGTGGCTGATCACTTGAGTCGACTGAGGACTGAGGATATACAAACCTAAACAATACGAGAGAGATTCCCCGATGAGCAGTTGTATGTGTCACATTCCTCTACAAGACCATGGTATGCTGATTTGGTGAACTATTTAGTCACCAAAGAATTCCCTTCAGGTTTGTCTACATCCCAAAGAGATAAGTTACGAGCTGATGCTAAATATTATTTTTGGGATACTCCTTATCTGTGGAAATTTTGTGTAGATCAAGTAGTTAGGAGATGTGTACCACAAGATGAATTTCATTCCATTCTTACCTTTTGTCATGCTCATTCTTGTGGTGGGCATTTTGGAGCAAAAAGAACGGCCCACAAGGTATTTGAAAGTGGTTTTTACTGGCCTTCTATTTTTAGGGATGCATATCATTTTTGCAAATCATATGAAAAATGCCAAATAATAGGTAATATCACTCATAAGAATCAAATGCCTTTAACGAATATTCTTGTAAGTGAAATTTTTTATGTTTGGGGTATTGATTTTATGGGTCCATTTCCTTCTTCTTTTGACAATCTTTATATCCTTCTTGCTGTTGATTATGTTTCCAAATGGATTGAGGTAAAAGCCACACGAACTAATGATGCTAAGGTTGTTTTAGATTTTTGTCATGACTCACATATTTGACATGTTTGGAATACCTAGAGCTATCATTAGAGATCGTGGCACTTATTTTTGAAATCGTTCAATGGAAGCATTGTTGCCCAAATATCATGTGACTCATCGAACTTCCACAGCATACCATCCTCAAACGAATGGCCAAGCTAAAATTTCAAATCGAGAAATCAAGTCCATTTTGGAGAAGACAGTGCAACCTAACCGGCGAGATTGGAGTCTACGACTTGGTGATGCACTTTGGGCTTATCGGACTGCTTACAAATCACCTATAGGAATGTCACCTTATAGGATGATTTATGGAAAAGCATGTCATCTACCGGTGGAGCTTGAACACAAAGCTTTTTGGGCCATTAAAAAATGTAACATGGATTATGATGTTGTTGGGATTGCAAGAAAGTTGCAATTGCAAGAGTTGGAAAAGATTCGAAATGATGCTTATGAGAATGCAAGGATTTACAAAGAAAAGACTAAGAGTCTCCATGACCGAATGATTACAAGAAAAGAGTTTAATATTAGAGACAAAGTCCTTCTTTATCATTCACATTTGAAACTTTTCCTTGAAAAGTTGTGCTCTCATTGGATTGGACCCTTTGTTGTTTCTAATATTTTTCCTTATAGTGCAGTTGAAATTACAATTTTAGAAACCAATAAAGTACTCAAGGTCAATGGGCATTGGTTGAAACCTTTCTATGAAGGTTGGACGGTAGAACTCACTACTTCTGCGGAGTTAGCTAAACCAATCTATAAAGAATGAGCATGCAACATGTCTTACCAATGACTTAAAACAAAAGCGCTTACTGGGAGGCAACCCAGCACAGAAAAAAAAACAGATTTGCTTTATTTTTCCCTTATCTTTTATTTTTTGCATTTTACTTTATTTTTGTCATTCTTCTATATTCCTTTTCTTTTATTTCAACATTGAGGACAATGTTGTGTTTTAAGTGTGGGGGTATTAGGAGAATGTTGGTTTCTTATTTTGATTTTCTTTGTTGTTCCAAAAAAAAAAAACAAATTTCTATGTTTGATCTTTTGAACTCCTACTGGTTTATGAGAATGTGAGTATTATATATGAGAATTAATTGAGATAGATGAAGATATAAATCGAATGAAGGAGTGTGCATGCAAGTTTTAAGGTTTAATTGGTTTAGGGATTGACTTTGAGAATATACCATGTTGATTTTATAGTGTTATACCAATGCAAGCTTTTGAGCCTTCAACATTATATTATTTAATTGTGCATTCTTTCAATGATATGTATGTATAAAAATTGCTTCATATCTTGTTGAGATTACATTCACATTACATATATACATGAAGATGATAAAGGCATTAGGAATTTTAACCACTTAAGCCAAAAAGCCAACCTAAAGCATATTATGTTTAGTGAGCCCCTTTAGAGCTTGTTTATCTTTTCTTTGCTTTATCCATGTATAAGCCTTAACTTTTTATATGTTTTCCTTTTCCTCTGGCCAAGGATTAGTAGAGCATATACTTGTGATATCTCATGGAATTATGATTGGAAATTATGTGAAAAGAAAGAAGAAGTGATGCTTGATGAAAAGATGGGTAAAGTTGCCAAAGGTGAAAAAAAAAACGAAAGAAAGAAGAAGTGTTCCTTTATGTTCTTAAGATTTTATGTTGAAAGAGCTTGAAATCAAAAGAAGTTAAGCATTAGTGATTAAAGATGGAAAATTTATGTGCTTTGATGGAATATCTTGTTTGAAATATCATTTTTCAGAATGCTCTACTTTCTTTGGTTTGAACCTTTTCTTTTACTCTCTTTTACCTCACCTTAACCTTAGCCCCATTACAATCGGAAAATAAGACCTTTTGATTCATGCATTGCTTGTAGTATGTTAGTAATGGAGATAAGATTGAAAAACAAGCTTATGGTAGAACATATTCATTGATTGAATTTGAGATATTTAAACACATAAGCCCTAAACACATGAGTGTTGGAGTGTATATCAATGAGAGGACCTATCACTTTGGCATGACATATATTTCATTTAAATCCCAATGATCAATTGAGTTTTGAAGTTTGCATGTAAATAAATTCATGAAAATTTGTACTCTTTATCATTCTTGATTGTATTCTTGTTTATAATGCATATATTCTTGGATATTGATGGGAGATTAGGAGATTAGTCATAGTGATTTTATTTGATTTGATTTAATTTCAATTTGATTTTACCTATCCTTTCTCAAGGACGAGCAAGAGCTAAGTGTGGGGGTATTTGATGCAACCATATTATTCGATAGTTTCACCCACATTTAACTAGTGTTTGCCTATGTTTTATATATAAAATGTCTTGATATTCTTTGTTTTATGTTTTGAAGGCACTTTTAGATGAAAGATGCAAAAAGGAGTAAATTGGAGGTAATTGGCAGATTTGACATTGAGTTGATGTTTTGTGCATAGCGTGAGCTATAGAGGTCGAAATGAAGTGATTCTAGTGGCATTAAAAAGCTAACATCCATACCTTTCTAGAAATCTAAGGCAAGAAAATTAAATAAGGAAGAGCATGGAAATCGAAGCCTTCAAAGTCAAATATCACAATCTGCCAATGTTGACCTTTGTCCATTCTGACTTGAATATTTGGAGCTATAAAAGTCCAATTGATGCAAACTCAATTTTGTTGGATTCCTGACTCAAAGGCCTATCAACGCTCCAACTTGCAACCAAAATCGATGTCATATGAGGGATATATGTTTTTCAAAGATGACAACTGAATTCTACCAACAAATAGGTTTCGTGAAGAAACGAGTCCAAATTACGTTCCAAAGCATCTAAACTGATATCCAAGTTTTATTTTAGCAATTTAGCTCCTCTAAGTCAAAGCTTGAAGATTCCATGCAAGGCTATTTCTCTTTTTTTAGGAAAATAGTTATTGAAGTACTTAAATATAAACTGTCTACTTAAGGGATGACTATTTTGTAAAATAGAGACTAGGGTCTCCTAGGATATAAAAAGAATGAGAGAAGAGAAGGGGGCAGCCAGCCAAGAGGAGAAAAACGCCCCCCTCCTCTAATAAACCTAAAATCATGCATTCCTCCTTCTTTTTTATTAGTTGTTCAACAAACATGCAAGGCTAAACTCGTTTTCTTGGTTGTAAGGATACGGAAACCTTCGAATTTCAAGAACTGTGAGATTTATTTTACCTTTTCTTTTCAGTTTATATGATGAATATGTTTATTCTCCTATGCTTATTTTTCCTATGATTGTTTATTTTAATTGCTAGAGCGGACTTTAAGTTATTATTGTAGACAATCTATTGCTAAGTTTGATATCAAAACCAAAGTTGTGGTATATGAACTTGTGAAGCAACTGAGTTTAATAATTGTGGCGGATCTACGTTATTAATCTTAGGGAGAACATTCAATCAAATCGAACATAAACTGCGGACAGTTATGTTTTCTTGATTAATCAACTTATCTAGTTATTAAGGCTGCCATTGAATTAAATTACTAGTGCGGACATTGTGGCTGTTTGATGGTTAGGGTTAGTTACACGGCGGATTCGTTAACTAACCAATGTTAAGAAGAGATAAATATTCAGAATATAAATTGATGTTTCGTTTCCATGATCAGTTCTGATTTCTGTAGGTGGATGGGTGCTTGCGACCAAGGTTTGTTCTCTTGATAATTTTCTGATTTTATTAAATTTTGTTTCATAGTTTTCTATTTTCTTTTGCTTTAGCCTAGATAACGTCCAAACCCCCCCCCCAAATTGCATATCATCTAGCATAAAAATCTGACTTGAACCTTCTTCGTGGGATTGACCCCTTGCTTACTCTATACTATCTTTGTGTGTTGTGTTTGAAGCTAGGGTAATTAATTTGTGCAACCGCAACATTGCAACACTAATCAAGCGCATATAACATGGTTTGATAGATGTTGGTCTTGTGGCTCGTTTGACATGATAAATGAGTGATAATCCACTTTTATCCAAGCAAGAAAACACTAATATAAGGCGATCCCCTTTTCTACACAGCCTTTCCAGGAAGATATTTGAAACCTTTCGAAAAGATTAAACAGAAGGTTACCTTTGGTAAAAAGTCCGACCTAAAGTCAAACCACATTTTAGAAACCGATAAAACCCTCAATATGAATTGCTTAAAAGAGTTTTTGATGCGTATGTTGAAAGTTTCAGTTGTCATAAACAAAGCTAAGACTTTTAAAGACTTTTTTTTTTAGATTTTGATGCTGAAACAGAACCAAAAAGCCCTTAATTTGAGAAAAGAGAAATTAAAGCATTGATAAGAGCATGATAACAAGCAATGACAGACCATGCATTTTTAGAAAAAAAGGGTCACTAAAAAAGGGTCGGAGATTTCTTCTTTGAGATGTGATGGGTAAGAACGGCGGCATGAGAGACAGATTTTAACATATGATTCCAAACACAGGAACAAGCTTATGCCAAGTAAGAGTTCTACGAAATGGAAGGGACCTATGTTTCAAAACCAGGTAAGGATGCATACATGGCATCTAACCTCAAAGCATTGCACATACATTTTTGATTTGTTACAGGAAAATCCTCGATGAAATCTAGCAAGATTGAGGACAAAGAGAGAATCATTGAGCTGATAATAATAAAGAATCATGGTTGTGACACTAGAATGGGAAGAAGATGAGATGAACCCTACTGTTAGGAAAATCACAAAGAAATGAGAAGATCAACCTTGTCATCATGAGGAGTCTTCAGGTCAACCCTGCAATCAGGAACCACCAAATTTTCCAACCTTGTCATCGAGAAAAATCTAGTTAATTTCAGTCATCAGGAAGGACGAATGTCAATCCTGCAATTAGGAAGGACAAATGTCAGTCCTGCAAAATCATAAAAATTAAAAAAAGAAAGAAAGCATCAAGTGAAAAGTTTGATCAAACCTTATCATCAAGAAAAAAAATGAGAAGAACCTTACCATTAGGAAATTCTCAAAACAAAAGAGAAAGTTCAAACCCTGCCATCAGGAAGAACACATAGATTTTGGTTCTGGTTAAAAGGGATCGCCAAATGGGATCTCAAGTTAGCCCAACCACGTATATTTTGGTTCTGGTTAAAGGGAATCGTCGGACGGGATCTCAGGTTAGCCCAACCACGCAGATTTTGGTTCTGGTTAAAGGGGATCGCCGGATGGGATCTCAGGTTATTCCAACCACGCAGATTTTGGTTCTGGTTAAAGGGGATCGCCGGATGGGATCTCAGGTTATTCCAACCACGCAGATTTTGGTTCTGGTTATAGGGGATTGCCGGATGGGATCTCAGGTTAGTCTAACCACGAGATTTTGGTTCTGGTTAAAGGGGATCGCCACATGGGATCTTAGGTTAGCCCAACCACACACGGGATATTGGTTCTGGTTAAAGGGATCGCCGGACGGGATCTTAGGTTAGCCCAACCAAACACAGGATATTGGTTCTGGTTAAAGGGATCACCGGACGGGATATCAGGTTAACCCAACCACGTAGATTTTGGTTCTGGTTAAAGAGGATCACCAAATAGGATCTCAGGTTAGCCCAACCACATGGATATTGGATCTCGTTAAAGGGGATTGACGGATGGGATTTCAGGTTAGCCCAACCATGCAGATTTTGGTTCTGGTTAAAGTGGATCATCGGATGGGATCTCAGGTTAGCCCAACCACACAGAGGATTTTAGCTTTGGTTAAAACAAAATTAAAAAAGAAAAAGAAAAGGGGCACCAAGATCGGGTTCTCAAGATAATCAAGTTTGGATCATTAGTTCCTAGTTAAAGGGAGATTGCGGTAAAGATAGAATTTCATATCAGCCGAGTTATGGGAAGATCAAGATTAAAAGTTTAGGTTTGTTTATCTTTACAAAACTTATTACACAAAGTCTTTGCTCCGTAAGTATTGTAAAGAGGGGGCATCTGTTGTTACCTATTTTTGGGTTCCTGCAATATATATATACACACAAAAAAATATACATATTAAAAAAATATATGTGTTTGGAAGGAATCCAAAAAATAATATGAGTGAGAAAAGGATGCTAGAACGCCCATAAAATGGCTAGAAATTTGTTGAGGAGGTTCAAAAATACAAGAATTAAAATTTGACAGTATATTTTTAATTGGTAAAGGCCTTGTTGACAAGGAAAATTCAATTTTTGAGGGAAAAAAGTCCAAAATCAGATATTTATGGACTCAATGAAATTTTATTTAAGGTTTAATTGAATTTATGAAGGGTTTGATTGCAAGAAAATTTGATTTTTTAAGTCAATTTAGGCTTTTATTGGAAGAAATTAAAGTTCTGGGTCCAATTATAATTTTGAAGAGTTGATTTGCTCAAATCAAGGGCTTAATTGCATAATTATTGAAGTTTGATGGCCAATTAGGGACTTAATTGAAAGAATCCAAAGCCAAGGACCAAACTAGAAAAGGCGCTAAAATCAAGGGATCTAATAACAATTTTTCAGGGGGCTTGATTACAAAATTGCATAAACATCCAAAGACCAAATCGGAAATGTCATTTAAAGTTGCAAAACGGTGTCGTTTCACTCAACACTGTTGACTGTCTTCTTCAGAAGACGTTACGTGCAACTAGCCGAGAAACGTTTACAGCAGCGATGGCGTTGATTTGCTTCAATCAAAGGGGCATGTTTCATGGCTGATATCTCTTGCCACCATGATGCACGTCGGCCGTTACTCCATCCCTGCAACAATAAAGGAAAACGCATGCATCCTATGGCTATAAAAGCCAGAGGATGTACTGCACCCAAGGGAAAAAAAAGAACGAGACAAAAGTGAGAGGAAGAGAAGAACGAGAGAGGAAAGAAAAAAAAAGAGAGGGATAAGAGAACGTTTTGAAGAGAAAACAAAGGGAGGAAGAGCATAAGAAACTAAAAGAGCAGCAAGTGAATAAAGCAGAGAGAGGAGAATAGAGGAGAGCAAACGGGAAAAGAAAGAAAAAGAGAAAGAGAGAGAGGGGAGAACGAACAAAAAAAAAAGAGGAATACACAGCAACCCGAAGCAAAGAACGCATATAGCAGAAGAAGTCAGCCTCACCATCGTCTTCATCTCTCCAGCACCAGGTATGTTCACTTCTAATAGATCCCAATTATAAAGTGTAATGGGCTAATAAATTTGTTTTCTCTCCAGGTGAGAAAAGTACCACAAGTTGAATGCAATTTTTCTCTCCTTAATAATGAAAGCATTGTCCAAACAAACAAACAAAATGAATTACAAGGAAAAACTAACCGTAAGCAAATATACTCTGCCCACGTAACACAAAAAGTTAACAAAGTAAAACAGAACAATCATAACATAAATAAAATAACATAAACTTGCAATGATGGAAGACCATTTCCTGTTGCACATCTGCTTGTTAATCTCCACAACCCTAGTCCATCATTTTCCCACATTGCATGCATGCATGCATGCCATGATCCCACGCCCTTTGCTCATCCCAAATATTTGGGATTTGGTTTAAGGCTCCTCTCAGATCGTCGTGGTCTAACATTACCCTCCTCATTAAGTGGACTCTTGTCCGCAAGGTCCACTGAAGGAAATCGCTCCAGTAAAGATTGATAGGGCTCCCAGGTGGCATCCTTAACCAGGAGATGCTTCCATTGTACCAAAGAGTCTTCTTCAAATTTATTACCCCGTTTGACCCAACAAGTATCCAGAATCTAATGAGGTTTGAGGATAACCACCCTATCATCAGTAACGGGTGGCAGTTCTTTTGAAGGCATAACAAAGTCACCCACGTACTTTTTTAAGAGCGAGACATAAAAGACAAGATGAATGCAAGTACCGTCTGGCAGCTGAAGTTTGTATGCTATAGCCCCAATTTTTTGTATCACTGGATTTGGACCATAAAAGCGACTGGTGAGCTTCTAGTGGGCGGGTTTGAAAGTGTTCTATTATCTGTAGGGGTGTAGCTTAAGAAACACCAAATCCCCCACCTCGAAAGAAATATCCTAATGTTTTTGATCTACAAGTTGTTTCATGCGATTAATGGAACTCTCCAGATTGCATTTGAGTTGACGCAGCAGCTCATCACGAGCTTCTGGACTGAGGCCGACTTCCTAAACTGAAGAACATCCATTATGGTAAATGGGAATGGCAGGAGGCCATACAGGGCTTGAAAAGGGGTCATCCCAGTGGATGCATGATAAGTGGTATTGTACCAGAGCTCGGCCCATGGAAGGTAGGTGCTCCACCGGCGTGACCACTGATGAACCATACTCCTGAGATACTGCTCAATGCAGTGATTAACCACTTCTATTTGTCCATCCGTTTGCGGATGGTAGGTGGAACTGAGTTGTAGTTTGGTGCCAAACATGTGAAAAAACTCTTGCTAGAATTTGCTGATAAATATGGGGTCCCGATCGCTGATGATGGACTTGGGTAAACCATGCAATTTAATGACACCTTCTACAAACCATTCTGTCATGATTTTAGCAGTAAAAGGATGAGTTAAGGAGATAAAATGAGCAGACTTACTCAAATGATCAACAACAACTAAGATGGTGTCTTTGCCGTGAGATGTTGGAAGGCCTTCAATGAAATCTAGAGTGATGTCATCCTAGACTTGACATGGAATTGGTAACGGCTGCAGGAGGCCTGCTGGAGACAATGTTTAAGATTTCACCCGTTGGCAAGTATCACATTTTTTGACATATTCCTGCACCGCCTGATACATCTTAGGCCAGTAAAATTGTTGAGCTAATTTCTTGAATGTGCGTAAGACCCCAAAGTGTCCTCCAATCTTTGTATCGTGCATTTCATAAAGTAAGTATGATCACAGTGCTGCTTGAGAAGGAACGACTACTCTGCCTTTAAAGAACAGCAACCCATTACGCCATGCATACAGTCCAGCTGGTTAAGTATTGGCCAGGCAAGTTAGAGATTGAATGTAAGAGTCGCCAGCATACGCCTTTTAAATTTCATCCTATATGGTCACTGTCGACGTGTGCAAATGGTGAAGAATTGGACTACCAGATCTACGCAAAAGGGCGTCCGTTGCAGAATTTTCTTGGTTTGGGCGGTAAATAATCTCATAATCATAACCCAGAAGCTTGATCACCCACTTCTGTTGTTCAGGTGTAGCTACACGTTGTTGTAGGAAATATTTCAAACTGCAGTGGCAGTGAGAATGAAGAATTGTTTTCCTAGGAGATAAGGACGCCATAACCGTATGGCCTCCACAATAGCAAGCATCTCCTTGGTGTAAGTAGACCAGGATTGTTTTGTAACCCCTAAGCCTCGACTAATGAATGTTATCGGCTTGCCCTGCTGAGATAAAATGGCACTAATGTCGTCCCCAGATGCATCGATTTCAATGGTGAAAGAGTCATCGAAATTAGGCATGGCTAATATAGGCATAGTTGTCATCGCCTGTTTGAGAGCTAGAAAGGTTGTGTTGTCTTCTTCATTACAGCCAAATTTTCCCTTCTTGAATAGATTGGTCAGGGGTCTTGCTATGATGCCGTAGTTCTGAACGAATTTTCTGTAATATCCTGTTAGACCTAAAAAACCACGTAGCTCAGAAATAGTAGTGGGAGGTGGCCATGCAAACATGGCTGCAATTTTACTATTATCAACCTTCACTCTTGTTGACCAAACACGCACTTGCTTGCTTTGGCAAAGAATTGGTGTTGTCGCAAAGTGCCCAATGTTTGTTTAACATGCAACAGATATACATTCCAAGTAGGACTATAGACTAAAATATCATCAAAAAAGACAAAAATAAACTTTTGAAGGTAAGGTCGAAATATTGAGTTCATGATGGCTTGGAATGTCAAGGGTGCGTTACACAGGCCAAAAGGCATTACTAGATATTCGTAATGGTCATTATGAGTGCGAAAAGCAGTTTTGTTAACATCAGAAGGATTGACTCTTACTTGATGATAGCCGACTCTCAAATCTAATTTGGTGAAGTAAGCTGCACCATATAATTCTTCTAACATATCACCCACTGTCGGAATGGGAAAACGATCTTTGACAGTAGCAACATTGATTGAATGGTAATCTATAGAAAATCACCAACTGCCATCTTTCTTCTTTACCAGTAACACCGGCGACGAGAATGGACTGGTGCTAGGGCGGATGAGTCTTGAATCTAGCATTTCCTGAACCTGTTTCTCAATTTCAGTTTTTTGAAAGTGAACATACCTGTACGGACATACATTAATAGGCTCAGTACCCTCTTTTAGCGTAATACAATGATCCACCTCACGTGCAGGTGGTAATCTTGATGGCTCTTGAAACACGTCTGCATATTCCTTTAATAAACAGTGCATATTCTGGTTGTCATCTTTAATCGGTAATTTAGGTGGTGCGGTTTCCCTGGTTAATTGGAAACACACACCAAAGAGTGTATGTCCACGACGAAACTCCTTCGCTATTTTTGTTGGTGAAGCTGCCTAAATGGTTTGCACATCCACCCCTTGCAGCCTAAAGTCTTGATTTTCCTAAATAAAATCCATGGTCAATTGTTAAGGGGAGGCTAACCAATGGTGGCAATAGATTCGCAGGACATTTAGGGACGAAGGACACGTGCTTTCATGGTCTATAATTGGAACCATTCGGTTGGGTCAGCCCTCGCAAATCATGGGAATTCTAGCTTCGCTGTTTTAGCGGAGATGATCTGTCAACCTCCATCGTTGCCTGGATGGTTGTCGTGGTTGATAGTTTCGTGATTGGGGATCAACACAGTTGAAAGTCGATTGAGCTTTTCCTTCATTCGCAGCAGTCCTTCTTGAGTTACACCAAGTTCAGACTCTAAATGCTCAATTCGCTCTTTGTTCATTCCCATTGAAATACCTCGCTTTGATACCAATGATAGATCCTAATTACAAAGTGTAATGGGCTAATAAAATTTGATTTCTCTTCGGGTGAGAAAAGTACCGCAAGTTGAATGCAAATTTTTCTCTCCTTAATAATGAAAGCATTGGCTGCTTAAATAAGCAAGCCTTATCCAAACAAACAAACAAACTGAATTACAAAGAAAAACTAACCGTAAGCAAATATACTCTGCCCACGTAACACAGAAAGTTAACAAAGTAAAACATAACAATCATAACAAAAATAAAATAACGTAAACTTGCAATGATGGAAGACCATTTCCTGCTGCACATCTGCTTGTTAATCTCCACGACCCTAGTCCATCCTTTTCCCACCTTGCATGCATGCATGCATGTTCCCACGTCCTCTGTCATGCATGCCATGATCCCACCTCCTCTGCTCATCCCAAATATTTGGGATTTGGCTTAAGGCTCCTCTCAGATCGTCGTGGTCTAACAACTTCCTTCCACAGTCCCTGTAGCGTCGCCTGCGTCTTGAGTTATTTGCAAGAAGGATGAACAGTGCGAAGGTAATTTAATTACCTTCGCATTGTTCATGCACATGTAAAATTTTACGCGCGCATGGCCTAATTGGGTCACTGGCTTAGGCCACTGACCAAGCTGGGCTTGCTGGGTCTAGCCCAACCACATGGGCCAAGCTGGGCCCAGAAAAATTCTTCAAAAAATGTGTGATTTTCTGAAAATTTTTGACTGCATTTTGAGCAATATTGGTTTGTATTTTTATACTGTAAAGATACAAATCTAGTATTAAAATACCTGGTTTTCATCAAAACATTAAAAAAACATAAAAAAAAATTTTTGTTTTCATACATATGGCCAAGTCTCTCAAAAACAAAATTCATATTGTATTTTCATACAACAAAGAAAATTTCAAAAACATATATCAGCATGCATTTTGGCTTTAATAACCAGTTTATTAAGGCTATGAGAACTAGGCCAATATTTCAAAAATTCAAAAAAAAATTATATTGTTTTCTTTTAGTATCTGGGGTTACAACCTTATACGTAAGACATATTCCGGATATTAAATTCTTTTGTTAACGTTAGAACGGTTAGGTTTTACCCAATAAGATAAGGATCCTTTTACCGAAGAGGACTTTTCTTAAACCATAGATGGACCAACAACTAGAAAACACGACAAGACCTTAGATTTTATCGGACAATAAAGCAATGCAGCTTACTTTAGGTAGGGCGTATTTGGGGTGCTAATACCTTACCTTTACGCAAACAGTCCCCGAACTCGATCTCTGAGACCAGTTAGGGTTCCTAGTGACAAAAATACTAGGTGGCGACTCCCCTTTCATTTTTCCACTAATAAAAGACAAGAATTCCTTATCTCCCCACAGTTGCCACATTAGATAATACAATTAAGAGAGTAGATGTTTTCATAGCGACGTCGCACACGTGAGACACTTATAATATGATTTATTATTCTTTTAATAATGCTTAAAAAATATTTATAACATATTTTACTCGTATGTTTTTATTTCCATACTTATTTCCTCTTCTCTCTCCCTCTCTATGATTTATTATTTTTCTTTTAAAATACAATTAAAAAACTTTCGACATTTTATTTTTTTGAAAAAAAAAAATCATTTTCTCTATTTTTCATATATATGTTGTCTGTATAATTACATCAATGCTTTAACAATTTAATATAAGTATTCCCTAGATTTCCGAATATAGAAAAATATATTTCAAATTGAACATCTTTTATATCCTTAAATAGAAAAACATAATCGACTAAAAATAAAATCCTAATATACCGAATATCCTAATAAGTCTCTTTTCTATTTAAATTAAAAAAAAAATAGAAAATCTTATCAATTAAATAAAAATAATTTAGTCTAAAATAATGAAATTTCCATCACCACAATCATGTTTTCCAAAACATTAAACCTTGAAGAGAAATTTTGAATCTTTTGTTTAGGCTTCCTTAATTGCCTTGGCCTGAGCCATAAAACAAATTAAGAGCAATTTCGAAATTTCCCAGTTTAAATGTTTTAAATTTCTTAATTTCTTAAATACTTTCAAAATTTCAATGATTGATTTTTTTTTATATTTTGAATTATTTCTAAATTTTAAATTTTCTAATGTACGGTATAAAAGTGAGGAAATCTCTTTCATATCGACCACTTGTAGAGTTAATTCAAACACACTGAGCATTTCTAAATTTTTTATGGCCAGCGATTGAATTTGGTAGGGATGTAATTGAATTGATTATTAAAATCAAAATTGCAATTGAGGACTTGATTGAACAAATCACGAATTAAGGACTGATTTAGAAGTTGACATGTTTTGGCGCCATTTTCATTTACATGAAACAACGTGTTTTGTCTAAAATGACACTGTTTCATGTTCTAAATAAAGAAAGAAACAAAATAGTGTCGTTTTAACCGGCATTGTTCTTCTTCTTCTTCCTTTGGACGTGTAATAGGGGAAGAAGCTTTTTGTTTCTTTCTGCCTCTCTCTCTCTCTCTCCCTCTCCCTCTTCCCACTTACCCAAGCACTGTTAAAACCCAAAACCTAATGCAACTCATGCCCCCTCATGCTGAAAAACCAGGGGATGATGAGAAACTAGGGGAGTCGTGCCTTGCAAGCGGCTTCCCATTGGCCACCTTGCCCGGTGTCGGGGTAGAGTAGGGTGGCCTCGCTCCTCATACTCCATGATGGGACAGGGGTAAGGTCGACCCTGCTTCCCTTTGCCCCTATAAATACCACCCGAAAGGAATGCTAGAGGAGAGGAAGAAAAGGGAGAGGGAACAAAAAAAACAGATGAAAGAGAGAGAGACTGCGAGGGTTAAGAAAAGAGAGAGACTCAAACAGAGAGAACTAGGGAAGAAAAGGCACAAAACAGACCAAGAAAAAATAAAAAAACAAAGACACAGGAGAAGAGAAAGAATAGAAAAGGAAAGTACACAAAGACGAAGAGAAGGAATCACCGGCCGACGCTCTCTGTGCACAACTGCCTCATTCACCAGAAGAACCACCCAATGCCACCGTCTGTAGCCCGCAACACAGCTACCTTGAGCCACCGTCAACAACAACAAAAATAAAAGAAATAGAGAAGAAGAGGAAGAGGAAGAAAACCAAGGGAGAAGCATAAGAGAGAAGAAGAAGAGCCACCGCAGCGACCACCTTCATTCTGCCACCAGCACCGCCACCACAACCACCAAAGCGAGGTCAGCTCCTCTCCTCCTTCATCTTCACATTCTCTTTCGGGCGCCCTCCACTGTTCTGTAAGTGAATAGTGGCGAGATGCTCCACTGTTCACTGGGTCGGAAAACATCGGCCCATACCAAAATGAATGGGCCAGATTCGGCAAAAAAAGAAGACAAGAAAAATAAACATTTTGTAAGCCGCAGCAGCCCAACACCTTTGGGCTGATTTTCGGCCCAGCCAGGATGGGCTCCGCCCAACATAATTGGGCCAAGGCCATCCTAATATATTAATATAATATGATATTATATTAACTGTGGAGATACAAATGCGGTATTAAAATACTCAATTTTCTCCTAAATGTTATAAAAAATTATAAAACAAAAAAAACTGTTTTTGTTTTCATGCATAATGGCCAAGTTTCTCAAAACTTATAAAAACATTTCATATCATATTTTCATACAACAAAAATTCAAAAAATATGTATAGTATGTTTTTTTTGCTTTAATAACCAGTTGTTAAAGTCATAAGAGCTAGACCAATATTTTAAAAAACACCAAAAAAATATTTTGTTTTCTTTTAATATCTAGGATTATGAATTTATACATAAAATATATTCTCGATATTAAAAAGGTAGTTTTTTTATATAGGCATTAGAACGAGCCTGAACATGTTGTTGCAATTGGTCTTTAAAGGAACAAAGTAGGTGATGTAATAACTTTATTTTGGATTCTCCAAAATTTTCTTGAATGTTATTTTATTTTTATTTTTATTTATAAAAATCCAAAAAAATCAAGAAAAAACTTAAAATTCAAAAATATTTTTCTCTCAGGTCAACCATTCTTTTCCACACAAAAAACTCAAAAGGTCAATACGAGTTAAATTGTGTCGACCAGGGTGAAAAATAAGCTTCGTGTTGTTTCGGGTCAAAACTGAGTTCGTAGGGTCAACACAGGTCAAACCATGTCGATTGGGGTAAAAAATAAATTTCAGGCCATTTCTAGTCAAAACCGAGTCCATATGGTCAAGACGAGTCAAACCATGTCGGTCGGGATAAAAAAATGAGTTTTAGGCCATTTTAGGTCAAAACCAGTATTTTGAGTCAAAACTTGGCCCATCGGGTTGATACCGGTTAAAAAAATATTTTTTCGGTGTTTGAAATTAATTTTTTAGTAACTAAAATTTATTTTTAGTGGTTAAAACAGGCTATTTTTAATACTGATTTGAGTTTTTAGTTTTACCCGTATGTATATTTATTATTATATAATAAAACAAAATTATTAATGCAAAAGGTTTTTTTTTATCAATAGAGTAGTTGGTTGCATGTGAAATTTTTATTTAGAACAGCTCCTTGTTTCTCGCCGTGTTTCTTGGATATAAATACCGTTTCTCCTTGTCATTGGCTATAAAATGCATCAAAAGCTTTGCAAAAAAAAAAAGGAATAGAAGAAAAAATGGATAAGAGAACAAGTGAATTCGAATAGTAACACTATTTATATTTTTTTAATTTATCTTCTCGCGAATAAGATATTGTTTTTTTTTTATAATTCAAAAAATACTAAAAATATCATAATCATTAGATCTATAGTATTTAGTTCTGAGCTAGATCTGATACAATAAGGCTTACCACATTGGATTAAAACCAAATCTATCTCAATCCTTGAACACATTTGTCTTTGATCCTATCTTGCTACGTCACCGGGTGCATCAAGCATATCATGCAGCATATCACACCGAAGTAAATATTTGTCAATCAGGACCATCATATCAACATTTAGATCAAGTCAACCGTAGCTAAAGGATCAATTAATAAGCAATCAATCGGTCCACAAGCTTCAGGTGCATCGGCTTACCATGCTTGTGTACGCACTATAGCAAATCGCAGAGATTCTTTCTGTCCTCAAGCCAGCGATTCCCTCTCTCCTAAGATATCCCACCTTCAACCACATTAAGTCATCATACCACAACATAAAGACTTCATTGCTTTAGCTCGCCGAAAAACGGTCGCGACATCTTCAGCCACCTAAAGCGTCAAACCGTCGATTCTCTCTCATCAACCATCAACGACCATCAAAAACACCATCATCATAATTCTCTCCCCTAGATCTACTAGAAGCTATCCTTTTTGGCCTAGAATCTCGCCGAAGAATTTCACTCCTCCAACAGTGGCCGCACATGAGCTAAACGCGCCACCAGGGGTATTCTTGTAATTTCCTATAAAATTCACGGGTATTGCAAGCGTTTTCCAATATAGTGGTACTTAGGTAATTATAGGGCCCTCTAGGGGTATTTTATTTACTTTTTATACAAGTATTTTTAAAATTTTCTTTGTATTTTGTAAAATACCTGAAATAAATATAAAGAAAAATAACGATGTGAGTCCAACACCCATTTTATCTTGTCATCATGTAGGGATTTAAAGACCAATTCTTAAATATGGGTTATGCCATTTTTTAGCAATACCAACATAGTCTTCCTTTTCAGGAATGAACGTTATTCGTCGACACATCTTTTTTTTTTAAATGACCGATGTCAAAAAGTTTAAAACAAATATGGATTATGTCCATTATTTCTTTTTGCAATTTAGACATAATTCTCCTTTTTATGGTTAAACATCAATATTTTAGACAAGTTTTCTATTTTAGGGACTGATGTCATTTTTTACATATCTCTTATTTTTAGGCACCAACGTTAACCATCTTTATAAATAAATTGCAAATAAGCTCAAAATATTATAGCATTTGAACAAAAAAAAAAAAAAACACAAGTAAGGGTAACCTTTCTCTTGAAAGGATGGTTTAATGGTAGTGTCTACCTTCTCTTAATCATTACTAACCCAGTACATGAATCTTTGAGACCAGTGTTTAATTTAGGATTTCTAGTTCCCTCAAATTATTAGATGGCCACTCCAATAAAATCTTCATTGCCCCTAATTAATCTTTTTGTTAATAAAAAAAGTGGAGTCACCGCGCGATGTCGTGTATCGACGACATGTGAGGTTCTAAAATATAATTTATATTAATTTTTAACATACCCTTTAGGCTTAAAACTTGTATAGACCCACATTATCTTGTGCTTAATTTTTATCATATAAATGGGGATGGTGAGATTGAAACTCGTGACTACTTGGTCATCAAGACTCTAATACTATATTAAAAAACCAATTCAACCCAAATGTTTTCAAGATATGATTTATATTATTCTCTAACAAAAAGAATTTCTTATATTTTATATAACTAATGAAAAGTTGAAGAGTCAAAATATAGCTTTTAGTACATTAAAAATTTTAGAGTGGAGGGGATATAGGCTAATTGGATTTTGGACTTAAGCCATAAGTTCTTGCTCGACTCAACTTGGGCACTAACTCGAGTCAAGATCTCTATTTTGGACTTGGACTTGGACTTGAATTTATTATAAAATAACATTTTAGCTCATAAAAAATTATTTTATGTCGGTCCACGAATAAATAGTCTAAACAATAGCTATGTTTTTTTAAAACAATTTTCAAATGGAAAACATATTTAAAAAAAAACTATAAAGTTTTATTTATTTATTCTTACAGCTTGTAATTAAGGAAAAACAACTTTAGATTTGTTTTGGTTTTGAAAATCAGTATAAAAAGGTTATATGAGAGGTTAAAAGGGACAAATCATTTGAGGAGAATTCTAGCCTCCTCTTTCAAGTTCGTATTTATTTTCTTGTTAATTGAATTGTTTTAACATAGTATCAAAGGTGGTTTTATGGAACGAGGTTTAATCTCAAACACAACTTTAAAAAAAAAATTTAGTGATAATTTGCTTCCGCTTCTGTAATTTTTTTTTTTGAGAATTCTAGTCTCATCAATTGTTTTGGTATTTTGTCTTCTGTAATTTGGTAATTGCGTTCAGTTTCTGCGATTTGTGTTGTGTTTTGGAGTAATCATCAAATTTTGAGAAGATATTTGAAGAGTATCTGTGATATTTGTTCAGTTTGTGCAATTTGGTACTTTGTCTTTTGCTGATTCTGCATTCTGGTTCTCCTTGTTTGTTAATTATGGTTACCGAAAAAGAGATTCGCTTCCGTCTGTGAGTGTGAGGTTGGAAGGAAAGAATTTGTAACAACCCTAATTTTAATATTATTTTATCCATTAATCTTTCCCTATAAAGGGTAGATGAAGCAAAAAAAAAAATTTACTTCTCACACGTCACCCGCGTGGTGTTGTTTGGCGATTTTTCATTCTGTTCGTTGATTCATGGGAGTCACCACCTAGTATTTCATTGAGGGTTACTAGGAAACCCGGATGTACTGGTCTTGTCAAAGATTCACGGGTAAGGGAGTGGTTGTGGTTAGGGAAGTTATTAGCACCCCTAACGCACCTTACTTGAGGTAAGCTGCTTCGTGGTTTTGATGTGTTAAAGAAGTTTTAAAATTTTTATCTTTTCATCGGATATTAGGAATATGACTTACATATAAGTTTATAATCCTTTACCATGAGCAAATCAAAATATTAATTTCTTCTTTTATCTTTGCAGTTTTATCATAAAATAAAAAAAACATCCATAAAACAAATACAACACACACATTCACTTTTACTATATTTTTTCCTTTTTCTTTTTTGTTCTTTTTTTTTACATCCACACTACAAATTATAAAAATTCAAAAAAACTAAACAAAAATTACATTAAACAATTTAAAATTTACAAAATAGCCCCTAAAAAATCCAGGAATTGCAGAGGAAGACTTCTAGT
>Ga0325414_1001992_pt1 | contig 20302 bp, 16 predicted proteins | sample PopdelMetagenome_8_FD_206183 | JGI IMG/M metagenome (GOLD analysis project Ga0325414, IMG submission 206183) | Populus deltoides microbial communities from Bellville, Georgia, United States - Leaf-PdKOR-R3 | ecosystem: Host-associated > Plants > Phyllosphere > Phylloplane/Leaf | place: USA... | reverse complement strand
AGAACTATTATCCAAAAGAATCTTAAAAATTGAGAAGATTGTTTGTCATTCATTCAGTTTGCATATAATAAATTGTGCATTTTATAACTAAGTTTTCTCCTTTTAAAACTATGTATGGTTTTAATCATTTAACTCCATTGGATTTATTGTATTTACCTGTTGATAAAAGAGTAAGTTTTGATGGGAATAGAAGAGCACAAGTTGTCAAAAATTTGCATACCAAGGTACAACAACATATTGAAAAGATAAATGAGCAATATGTATTTAAAGTCAATAAAGGAATAAAAAATATGGTACTTGAACCATGAGATTGGGTTTAGGTGTATATGAAGAAAGAGATATTTCCTACTCAAAGAAAATCTAAGTTTATGCCAAGAGAAGATGAACTATTTCAAATTATTAAGAAGATCAATGATAGCGCCTACAAAATGGAATTTCCAAGTAAATATAGTGTTAGTGCTACATTTAATGTATCTGACCTTTCTTTGTTTAATGTAGGTGATAATTTGAGGGCAAATCCTTTCGAGAAAAGAGGGGATATGATCCCTAACTTTAACATTAAGAGATCCATTAGAGGTTTTATTGGGTCCACTCATAAGATTTAAAGCAAAAAGGTTCAAGGAAACAATTAATGGACTTCTTCAAGAAACATAGGCTAAGGTAGACTTTAAGATTATATCAAATAATAAAGAACAAGCCTTGATTAATTTGAATCATGTTCAAAAAGGGCTTGTAAGGGAGCATACATAAATAGAATGTTATATCTTTCTTTTTTTTGTATATAGTGGACAAAGAAAAACTACGTTAGTTACAAAAACACCTGAAACACAAAAAAAAAGCCTGCACTTAAAGGTATAACAATCTCTTTCTCTTAAAATATTTAGGAGATTTCTTACTGAAAGTTCATGTGAATTACTATTAGAGATCAAATATTTAGATAACCTGTGCTTTGTGATAACTGATAAGTGCAAAATATACATATGTTTTTAATTTTTTTACATTATGCTTTTAATGTGTTTTAAGCTTATTTGAGTTCATTGAAAGTAATTTTATGAGTTTGGCATGCCTAAGAGATTTGGTGAATTAATTGTTAAAAGATAAGAAATTTTGTATTTTATGTTTTGGAGCTTGGTTTTTCTAATAGTTTTTTCACCAAGTTGGAGTTACAGAATGAGAACATGGCTTAATAAAAGTTGAACCACACATATCCAGCTTTCTAGAAAGATATTATGGGTAAAAATCTGATCTCATCTGGACCTCTAATTAGACTTGTAAAATCGGGCCAGATTCCTACTCGTAATAAAATTCTTTGATTTTAAACTAGATATTCAAATGGACATTTCTTGAGCTTTAGTTATTGAAATTAGGGGATTCAAAAGCACAAATTCATCTACACATCTAGGGATACAACTTTCATGAAGGCCTTTAGGTTAAATAAAATCGTTTTTAAGATGAAAATCTTGATGCAAGCTGGATGACAAGTTTTGTCTCCTAATCTAATGAGAAACTAACAAGATGGGAGTCTTATCATTTAAAGAAAATATGATGGGATCAAATAGATATATTATCATGAAGGTTTCCTTTTATGATTTAATAAAAAAAAGGAGATCAATGTGACAAAAGAGAGAGAGAAAAAAACGTTATTTGCCACTAAAATTTTCAAAAAGTTCATCTTTGCTGCTGAGATTTTCATAGACCATGAACAACTAATTCTCAATTTTGGTTTAATGGGAATAGACACTATATCCATTATCAAATTATGAGAAGTAAGTTATCATTATAATTCTTTCATATTCAAGTACTTATTTTTTCTTATTTGAAAATTATGTTATTAATTTCTACTTAAGATAATTGAATTGTTTTGAGATGGCATGCATGTATGCTTTCTAATTTCTTTCAATCTATAATTATTGTTAAAGACTAGAGTTAGAAGCAAAAGAATTAATTTGATTGTTGCAACTATCATCTTAATTTATTAGGGAGGAATAAGCTAAGTTAAATTGTCAAGCTTTTGAACGATTGTTTAGTATAAATTTGACAAACTTTGCTCTTAAGACTACTACCAAATAAATGAGAATTGCTTTTCATTATTAAATATTTTTTATGGTAAGAAATTAATTAGAAAGTTTTGTCTAGTTAATTTATTTATAGTCTCCTCGATTCCCCTTAGCTTTAAGGGATATCGAATTTATTTGCATGACTTGAACTTTTATTTTTACTTCGATGATCAACAAATTTATAAGAATGGTTGTCTAGACCCTTTGAACTGAGTTAACATTATATCAATTTCATTTTCAGAATTTTGTTTCTTTAATTATTCAAATCCCTCTATTTTATTTATTTTAGTTTCTTGTTGGAAGATTAAACAAATTTTTTCTTGGGCTAAACCTAGTTTTCATGATTATACTAAGAATTTATTTTGTCTATGATAATACAATTAAGATTATATTTTGAAGGTTCTGATGACCAAACAACAACCTAGCTTTGAAATAATTTTTCAAAGTCAAATAAAATATCTTATTTTCAGGAATTTTCATATAAATCTTAAACAACTCTAAATCTGTCTAACATAATCTTTAAGACTCCAATAGAAGAATCAATCCATAACCCTTGATTTTTCTTTTTAGCATCATACAACAATAATTGAATTATAAATAAACTTGTTAAAGGGTGTAATATATTTATAGGATTTGTCTAAGATTTCCTTAGAACAGCTGTTAAAAGATCACTTATCATGATTGGTTAAATGTTGATAGCATCATACAACAAATAATTAACTTGTCTGGATCAACAAATTAGCCTTTTTCCTTCAAATTTATTTCGTCGTCTTAGGCTGTTGGATTTGGTACACAGGCTTCTAAACTTCAACAACCTTACCTTCACGCATTCCTGGTGCACGATCTGCTTTTCGTTTGCAGTTACATAAATTATTTCGTAAATTAAGATATAGTATATAATGTTTTATTATTATTATTATTATTATTATATGAATAAAGATTAAAATTAAGGCTACAAAACTTAAGGCATGCATATGGCATGGAGAAATCTCATCGTGATTGAATGGTAAAAATTGATCAGTTGTGCAAAACATGACTTGCCAACTGTTCTAGACCAACAAAACAACAAGTTCCCAGTGATCATAAGTGCCAAGCATCTTTGCATGTCCAAGGAAATTATTTCCTCTACAAATTTAGCTAGCCAGCAGACATGATTGCTTGCTCTCGCTAGCTACTAGCTTTTCATGGCTTCATGGGTTGAAGAGCTCCATTTTCCTCATGTAAACATCCCTGTAACAATCGCCCATCTGCTTCCGGTATCGCCTGCAGGGCCCATATCAGCTGCCCCAGGTGATAGCCTCTACCTCTCTAACCTTGACGACATCATTGGAGCTCGTGTTTTCACCCCAACTATTTATTTCTATCGATTCGATTTCTTGAATAATTCCACCCGAAAATCTGTCATGAAAACTCTATTCGATGCTTTGTCACATGTTTTAGTTCCTTACTATCCTTTATCAGGCAGGCTTAGAGAAACCAAGAATGGTAAGTTGGAGGTATTTTTTGAACAAGGACAAGGCGCACTCATGGTAGAGGCATACTCAGATTTGGCCTTGGATAAACTAGGAGAACTTACAGTGCCGAATCCAGCATGGTCCCCATTGATTTTCAGGTTCCCAAACGAGGAACCCTACAAAATTCTTGACATGCCATTGCTTATAGCTCAGGTAACTCTCTTTAGCTGTGGTGGTTTTAGCCTGGGCTTAAGACTCTGCCACTGCATATGTGATGGTCTTGGTGCAATGCAATTCCTTCGTGCATGGGCTGCGACGGCGAAGTCAGGCACTCTGGTTACAAACCCTGACCCCTGTTGGAACAGGAAATTCTTCCAGCCTCGTAATCCACCTGTGGTTAAATACCCGCATATGGAATTTATGAAAATAGATGAAGGCTCAAGCCTAACAAGGAGTCTATGGCAAGAAAAGCCTGTGCAAAAGTGTTACCGCATTAGCCGAGAGTTTCAAGCACAATTGAAATTTGTAGCAGCTCAAACAAATGATCAGAAGTTTTCCTACACAACATTTGATGCTATGGCAGCTCATGTTTGGAGGTCATGGGTGAAAGCGCTAGATGTAAAACCAGTGAACTATAAGCTTAGGCTTACTTTTTCAGTCAATGCTCGCAACAAGCTTAAGAACCCGCCATTGAAAGATGGTTTTTATGGCAATGTGGTATGCCTAGCATGTGCTGTAAGCTCTGTGTATGAACTTATTACTAGACATCTCACAGAAACTGCTCATTTGGTTCACGATGCTAGGATTGGGGCGTCAGAGGAATACTTGAGATCAACAATCGATTATGTGGAAGTGGACAGGCCGACAAGGCTTGAATTTGGTGGGAAATTGACAATAACACAATGGACAAGGTTCTCAATACATGAATGTGCAGATTTTGGATGGGGAAGGCCTATTTATGCTGGTCCAATAGACTTGACCCCAACACCACAGGTATGCGTGTTCCTGCCGGAAGGGGAGGCGGATCCCAGTGACAGGATGGTGGTGTGCATATGCTTGCCTGAGTCAGCCACCGATAAATTTAAAGAGTTCTTGAGTTCCGTAGATCAATCAAGGGATGAGGATGTTGATAGGAATAATTAATTAAGCTGGAATAGCTAGCGATTTATTTGATTAATTCCAAAACTATAAATACGTTTTTTTTTTTACTTCAATTTTTCTTTTTTCGTTTTCTTTCTTTCTTTCTTTTTATAAAAATACTTTAATCTTAACAGCAGAGCCTTATGGGATAAATATAAGTCGTGACACAATCCGGATCTAAAAACAACCGTTATATAATTGGAGGGTTCATCAGAACAGAACAAATAAGAGTGATGGCAGTTGGCGACATAGCTCTTTTCATGTCCTACAATATTAATCTTCACTTATCGTAATATATAAATGAGAAGCATATAATTGGTTTGACAATAATATATTTATGAAAGAAAATTCATGTTACTGTTATACTAATTTAATCATATATATCAAATAGAAAAAAAATATATAAATGACCTTAGATTATCAAGGATATAATAATCATAAAATCATAACATAATATCTATAATATTATCCAATAATACTTATTATTTCAACATTATCTCTAAATATTTTTGGTGGCCATCTTTTCATTAATGGATCAATAATAATAAGATTAGTGCTAATGTGTTCGACTGACACTCCACACTCTGTATTCTTCTTTAACAACGTGGTATTTTAATTATGTTTTGCACCCTTTCAATGCTTGTTGTTTTTAAAGAAGAAAACAACAATAGAATTACAACAATATTTTTTTAGTGGCTTGAAATAACTATCGATTACTCTAAGTTCTGAAATAAAGTTTTGCAACCTATTTGTTTGAACTATGATATCAAAGTATGCCATAAATTAAGCTTACATGAGATTTCTTCTCCAACTAAAAGGAACAAATATCATACTATAGATTTTATTGTATCCACACATCCAGTAAAATTCAAATATGAATATCCAACCATCTCAAGATGATTATATTTTCTATAAATGAGCTTGTAATCTTTTATTTCTTACAAGTATCTTAATACTTTTTTTACAACCTTCCATCAATAAAATTGATGTTTAGCTTAGTACAAATCTATGCATACATTACGCAAACAATAATTAATGCATAAGGAATTTCTTCCATCTATTTACGTTCCAATTCATTTTTTGAGCATTACATAAGATTATGTTTATCTCTCTTTTAGATTGGAACGACATTTACTAAGCATTTATCCATTCTCAATATCTCTAAAACTTAATTGATATATTCCTTCTAAAAAAACTATAACAATTCTTGTAATCTATCCCGGAATATTTCTATCCCAAACTCATAATTAATGTCTCTCTCCCATATCTTTCATATCAAAGTTATTAAAGAGAAATTTATTAGTCTCGTGTAGTAAACCATTAGTTGCAAGCAATATTATTAATATACAAAATCAATTATATAAACTTGCTCCTACTAACCTTCAGATGCCTCGGTTTAGGTAATCATCGTGTCAAACTTTTATCAGTACCAAATCTAATTATATCTTTCATAAGTTTGTTCTTTTTTACATATGAGTTACAGGGTTCTTACCCTTTAGGTTTGCATCAATCAGTATCAAAGTAAGACTCTAAAATCAATTCCTTAAAGAGCTAAAAATATAGGTACGAGAGGTAAAAGGCAAAAAAATTTTGACGATGTCTTTCATATACTTCTCGTTCGCGATTCTTTATAATCATTGGGTAGGGGTTTCATTCTAATAGTTTTGGTGCCTTGATTTATGTAATCATTGAGTCAAGATTTTATCAACCAAATCTAATTTTAGCTTTCTTGGGTTTGTTTTATCTTATAAGTTGGTTTCATGATTCTTACCTTTCGAGTTCAAATCAAATGAGTTCTTTGATTCTTAAGTCTTGTTTCCTCGTTAATAGGTATTTCGTGTAGTTCAAGCACCTTCCATTTATCCTTTATATTTCATTTAGAAACGACAATACTCTAGAGGTAATGAACTAAGGATAAATTGTACAAGAAAATTCTCATCCACATGCATCTCATGTGTTTAAGTCTTGTTGTAACAATTTTCATTTCAATGATAGGTTCATGTATGGTACAAGAACCATCAAGCTTTATAGTGGTCAAAGTATCCATTAATGTCTTAGTAAGTGACTCATTAGTAATTTAGGAATACTCTTCCTTGAATTTAATAAGTTTCTTAGCACTTTTAGTTTTTGAGAATAGCAGACTTGATGCGAAACTTTTTTTTTTTTTTTGTATTTTCTACCTTATATTCCCATGGAGAGCCTTTATTGTCTATGCTTTTTTCTATTTCCATCAAGATTAACCCTTTTCATCAATAGATAAAGAAAACAAATCCAAAGAGTCAAAGGATTAAAGCCATATACAATTTCAAAAGAAGAATAATCAGTAGTAGAATGCACACTCCTATCATAAGCAAATTCAATAAATGACATACAATCCTCTCAATTTTTTAATTTCTTTTGAATCATAGTTCTTAATAATATAGTTGAAATTCTATTAACTATTTCAGTTTGACCATTTGTTTGTGGATGATAAATAGTAGAAAATAATAATTTTATTTCTAATTTCCCCCACAAACCTTCCAAAAGTAGCTAAAAAAATTAACATCATGGTCAAACACAATTCTCTTAGGTACCCCATGAAGTCGAACAATCTCCCTAAAAAATAAATCCACTAGGTTAGTTGCATCATCAGTTTTATAACAAAATAACTAATACATAACTACAAAAATAGAATCCCTGTTTTTTTTTTTTACCTAGGCAAACCGAGCACAAAATCCATAGATATATTAACCTATGGTTTCTTAGGCACTAGCAAATAATTATATAAATCATGAGGTAAAACTTTAGACTTAACTTGTCTACTTGCTATGCATGTATCATAAATTCTTTACATATCTCTTTTCATCTTAGGCTAATAAAATTACTCATACAAAACATCTAAAGTCTTAGCAATCTCAAAGTGCCCTATTAATCCGCTTACATGAGCTTCACGAACTATCAATTCATGCATAAAACAATTAGGTATATACAATCTTTTTTATTTTAATTAATATCCAAGAAATACAATCTTTTTCATGTAAAAGTCGAACTTTTTTTAGATTAGCATGTAAACATTCCTTTCATAAAATAACTAATACATTCCTTAAATGTTCAACATGCTCCTCTAAATTCTTTTTATAAATCAAAATAAACCATAATAAACATACCTATAATATCATAAACATGTCAAAAAAATAATTATTCTTGATCTCACTCCTTTTTGCATAAAAATTATGTTTCTATATTTTCCCGTACAATTTTTTTTCTCCACCTTCCTTTCTTCTCTTCTCTCTTGATCGAATCCCATTAATTCCTATTTTGGCTAATTTTAACCTTCTTATTTCTTGGCGCACTTTATTTTCACTCTTCCTCATATCTTGTATGGTTGATCTTTCTCTTTAGCTTTGCTTTCTCTTTTCAATTTCAATTGGTCTTCATATGCTTCTCTCAAGGATAATGTTATAAGTGTGAATGTCTTTTCATCCTTCTTAAGAGAATACATGTTCTTATACCCATCATGTTTGACTTTCCTATCAAATTATCAATGCCTCTTAACCAATAAATAAGTAATATGTATAGGCATAACATCACACTAACACCTTATCCTAAACCAAAACTTGCTTAGTAACTCTCACTTCTCCACAATCATTCAACCATTGAAGTATATAAGGCTTTTTATGTTGAATAGTGTTCAGATTTCAATTTTCTAACAAGTATAGTACTAGCAACATTAGCACAACTTTCATTATCAATAATCATACTACATACCTTATTATTTATATGATATGTAGTATGGAATATGTTCTCCCTTTGTTTGCTCTACATCATCCTTCTTAATCTCAACATTAAGTGTTCTTTATTCACTAAAGCCTCTCCATCAACTGGATACTCATCACCACTACAATCCTCAAGTGGTGGCATCTCATCCTCTTTGGATTTATCACTTTTAGATTCAATAACCTCATGCTCCCTTATAACCATAATCTTTTTGTTTGCATTTTGTGAAGTTATATATCCACTCCTTAAACACAAAATACTCAATATCACAATTATGATTAGATGGGATCTCGACTTTATCTTTTATTTTAGTGGCAAAATCTTTCCTCCAAGCCTTAGATGATTCAATTTTGTTACCCATAATATTCAGCTTTGATGTGGTAGCCCCTTCTCTCCTATAATTTGTCTTACAAGCTGAAAAAATACCCAAATTACCTCCTTTACATGTATTGTCCTTTCTATTCAACTGTATCTCTATTTTGATCATCAAACTTAATATAGTGTTGCAACTCAACCACATTAGTTATATCTCTATTCAATCAATTCAAGAACTTTGTCATTGTAGCTTTTCTATCTTCCACAATAATAGCTCTTATCATGACAGTCTTCAATTCTTTGTAGTAATCCTCCACACTTTTAGAACCCTGGGACAAACTCTGCAATCTTTGATATAGTTTCCTATAATAATGACTAGGAATAAATCGTTTTCTCGTGATTACTTTCATCTCATCTCAAGTATCTATAAGTCTTTTTTCATTCCCCCTCATTCCTAAGACAAGTTGATCCCACTAAATAATAACATGAGTAATAAACTCAATACTAATAAGTTTTATTTTCTTTATCTCAGAGTAATGGTAATGGTAAAAAATCAATTTCACTTTCTTTTCCCACTCCAAATAAGCTTTCAAATTATTTTTGTTTTGAAAAGCCAAAATCTTCATCTTAGTACTGCCTAAATCTTTATCCAAACTATCTTGAAATCCATTCTCTCTATCTACCCTTCAATGGCTAAATTTTTCAAGTGCCCAAACTCCCATAGGCCTTTGGTTTTTATGTGGCTGAAACATATCACTATAGTTATCATTAAAGTTCTTGGCCTTCTTGTTTTTATTTTTGGCTTAGAATCTTCTAGAGATGAATTAGCTCATCTCACAAACTTTTTTCCTTTCAAACCCCTACAGTCTAGCCCATCTTAAAGACTAGCCTCTTCGGTTCTCAAACCAACCATCTCACTATTACTTCACCAAGCCTTGAATTTATCAACTTTAATTGTTGTTGTATAGCCATATAACCCTATTTAGGATTATTCCTATCTTTGGAGGTGATGATCCATTCTTAGTTGACATCGCCAAGAGCTAAAAATTAAGTTAGTAGCAATACACATAAACACACATAATTCCTCATGTGTTTGCACTTAATAGATATCACTTCTCTCATGTTTCACATAAATTTTTTTGTTTTTTAATCTATTATGATCACCTTCACATTTTACTACTCAATTTTCAAGATCTCATTTATTTAAAGAAATAGTTCATATCAAATCAAAGAATAATATCTTAATAGCACAATCAAATAACATCAAGACTCAAGAAGTAATAAAGACTGAAAACTATCAACACAAAAACTACGAATATAAAATCATAAATATCAATACGAATTCTTATGAAATGTGATTAATACACGGACACGAAGTAAAAACTATGAAGACTAAGAAACTAAAAAATAAAATTTAAATGACTCAAAATAATAATAGCACCTTTAATTATTTTTACATATAGTGGCTAAAACTAATAAAAAAACAATGACACAAAAAAGAACCATTTTTTTTATTTTTCAAGAAAATCCAACCAAGTGAACCTAAAATATCCCAAATCAAGATTTATCTCCAAAAATCAAGATTTTTTTTCTAGATTTAAAATAAGTGGGTGACGTTTATGTTTCTTTAAATCAAGATTTGTGGCAAACCCTAACAATATATTTTATTGTGATTTTATTTTTTCTTATTTTTTTTATAACTTTACTTAATCAAGATAGCAAATAATTTGTTTTTTTAACTTTATGTCATAACTAGTTTTTAGAGAGGATAAAGAATATGACAACAATAAAATATGTAAAAAAACTTGAAAGGTAAAAGGTATATAACCTAATTTAAAGTCATGTTGATACTAACTTTTTAGAGATGATTGATTAGTACTTAAAAGTGTATTTTTATTAAGGTTTTATATCATCATTTTGTACTTGAAGTATCAATAACTCCTTAACTAGAGCATGTTTTATAATAACATTTCTAATAATATAAGATACCTTTAATTTATGGTAAATGTTCATCTTAAATACAGGCCTATCACATAAATCAAAAGATTGATTGATGAGTTTAACTACTGAAATTGAGAAGACAAAGAGAGGGCTAAGCTTAGAAAAGAGATGCTGGTTCAGTCCAAACTAGAACACCATTCGGTTATTGGATCATAACTGAAGCTATAGAACTTGGATTTAGGTCTGGTTTATATGTATGGAAAGCTAAGACATAGGCCTAAAAATTTCATGAGAATCCAAGATTTAAAAGTCTCATTTTCGAGTTCAAATGGTAGCAACAACGGAGAAGTCATAATCTGTCCTGCAGCCCAGACACTGTTCAGTGTTCAGCCCATATCTCAAGTTCTAGAAATCCAAATGCATCAATTCTTATTTTGTTGGAAAGCTGAGAAAATGTCCCAGAACTTTCATGATGACTATCTGTTCAAATTCTGAAGTTAGCAATGACGTTTTGTTCAAACAAGAAGATAAGGATTGTCACCAAGTCAAGATGTGGCCACCCACGCAACAATTAGTCATTAAATCACTAGTTCTGAATTTTGACCTATATTTTGCCATGCATCTAGGCATCTTGGTTTTCAGATCAAGATCATGTTTTTGCTCTCTTTCTTTATATTTTTGTAATGCTTAAGTTTTGCTTTCATTAATCTCTTGTTTATGCCTTTCATTTCCTTTACTATTTTTTATAATCATGTTCTCCTCTTGTTTATTTATGTTTCTCTTCTTCATTATGTTTAGCTAAGTTTATTATATCAAGGTGAAAAGGTTTCACTAATGGTGTTAGGATAAGTATAATATAAACTCAATATGGACTTCAATGATTATATCCTAAACAACTTACTATTAACATGTCTTATCATTTTTATCTTATTAATTCTTAATACCTTGCTTGTTAAATGGTTAATCTAAATTTATGTTGTATAACACTTGGTACAACAAATGCTTGGCCCTTTCATAGCCAACCGTATGAAATAACCTACACCTGTGCTATGAAAGGAACTTGATTTGTTGTTAACATAAGTTAACATCATTAATACCTGGCAATATTTAAAAGTTTGGTGTTACTTAAATAAGATAATTAATATGATCATGTTAATAATTTATAATGAGCTATTAATGATAAATCATCCGATTGGAACCTCCTTTGTGTGTGGTTTCCAGTTGAGTAATAAAAGGAGTTTATATTATACTTATTTAAAATACCATTAGTGGATCCTCTAACCTTGACAACTGTTTTTATCATTATTTAATTTTCACATTAATCTTACATCTTAAAGTCCTCTTTAACTCATCATTATCATTATCATTATTATTTATAATTTATATAGTTAACCTCCTTATGGTTCAACCCCGGTCTTGCTAGGTTATTTATTACTTCGACACTCCTACACTTGGAAGAAGACATCAATCTTTTGGTTGTGTCAAGGATCGATCATCGAGGATATAAAAATTCAAAAACCCATGGTCAAATTGTGATGTGGACACCTGCCAAGATACGCTAAAATTAGATTTGAATGGTTTGCAACATGACCCAACAAGAACCTGCATTGGAAAACCAAAATTATACGTAATGATCACCCCCACCCTAAGCCTATAGAGAGACACAAACAAGTAGTAGAAAATTACAACGAAGTTGATCAATCATTTGAAGAGTTTGCAAGTTCAATCAAGAACTTAGTATAGAAATCATTCAACCACAAAAGATAACAAGAATGCATATTGTTAACCCTGAGGGGTGTAGCTCAATTGATCAGGCCCTGGGTTTACTCTCTAGAGGTCACCAGTTCGAGTCTCACAAATCTTAGGGCCACTTGAGGCTTATATAATCGTTAACATTAGGGCTCGTGGGATTAGTCGAAGTGTGCGCAAGTTTGCCCGAACACCCACGTTAATCAATAAAAAATATATATTGTTTTTATTAAAAAAATAGTATAACCTCTAAAAGTCTTTACAAAAAAAGTATTTATACTAGAAAGAACCCCAAGTCTACAAGAATATCCCTGATGAATATGGATAAACCTAATAAAAAAATAATAATAATAATAATAATCCGATGAACTCAAATTTAAATAAAGACCCTAATATCTCTAAAAAGACTAATAATAACTAAAAAAATAAATTAAACAATAACCCAGCTATTTTAAATATGACTAAAGTCATTTCTGTAATCTATTTCCAAAATCAAAGTCTAATTTCAAATGCATGGTTCTCTCTCATCTTAATGAATTGAAAGGTGTTCCATATATCATTGGAAAGCTATGTAAGTCTACTTCCCAATTCAACTAGAATTGCATTAATATTCCTCATATAGCTCTAGTTATGACCAAAATAATAGGAAAAGGTCGAAACTAACATATTTCAAACTTTTTATTTTAATCTTTTATAATGTCTGAATGTCCACCTACAAACCCTTCTTGAATATGAACTAAATTAATCAAGGCTTGTTCTTCACTATTTAATATCTTTTTACAGTTTATTGTAGCGCCCATGTGGCTTGTAAAAGTCCATTGAAAGCCTTATTAAACCTCTTAAATACCCTACGCCTTGTCATTAAACCTACTAGAACCTCTAATAGATCTTCTAATGTTGTTTGGATCGTTTCATTCCTTCTCTCCTTGAAAGACTTCATCCTCGAATCATCACCTACTTCAAATAAAAAGATATTAGAAACATTGAATGTAGCACTAATATCATAAACACCTAGTAGATTCATTTTGTAGGCATTGTCATTAATCTTCTCTATGATGTAAGAAGAACCATCTCCTCAAGGCATCAATTTTGATCTTCTTTGTTCATGAAACATTTCCTTCCTCATATATACCCAAACATAAGGTTCTAGTTCAAAATCTTACTAATTTTTGCCCTCTATTAGCCTTGAATGCATATTTCTCATTCATTTTTTCTATTTGTCGTTGTATCTTTGCATATAAGTATTTCAATATAACATCCTCAATACTTTCATGCAATTGACACATGGTTTCTTATGATTAATACAATTATTGGGTGAAATTTTTTTTTCTATATGTACATTCTGTTGAGAAATCTTTAGTTGAAAAATCTTCTGAAATCTCGTCAGAGTCTCCTCTATACAAGGAGATCCCAAGTAATCGACTAAAACTTGTTTCACTTCAATACTCAATAATTTCATATCTCAATCATTGTCCAATCATCCTGGACTCGTCACATTACCAAATTAAAGTATCTCACACTCGATTTTTCAATATCTTATTCATAACATTCCATTGTATATCACCATATACACACTCCCTCTCTCTCACACACACACAAATAATCATTTCATATAAAATTAGCGTAACACAATCACATGCAATCATAATTTTGACATAGTAGAAGAAACTAATAAAGTATCATAAGTTTATATAAAAGATCTAATTAAAGCAACATAAACTTTGATACGATAATCATTTGTTACACAACTCATTTACAGTACAAAAAGGGTTTTTATTACATGTTCATTCAAAATTAACAAAAGTCATCCTAAATATCTATCATTTTGCTCCTTGTTGTGAGGTACCTATAAATAATTTGTCATAATAAAAAAAAAAAGTAATGTTACTTCATATAAAAAAAAATTAAAAACAAGGAGAACAACCTCAATAATGCATTTAAATTGTAAACTCGTCATTATCAACACTTCTATTTTATTAATCAATAAAATTCATTCACCATATAAAAATTTCTTGATCATTATCAACCTAATATGACCAACCCATTTCAGGCAATAGTCCTTCACCATATAACAAAATTCCCATGTCCATTTTCCATGTAATACCTTTTTGCCGAGTACGTTGTTCTTTCACCATGTCTAGGAATTAATCTCATTATTGAGAAACAAATTATTTTACCTCTTATTAAGCATTAGTGCCATTACCAGGAATCTAATTTTGTTGCCCCTTATCAGGCATTAGTGTCATTACCAGGTCTGTAATTCCATCATTCTTTACTACACATTAGTCTCATCACCGGGAATATAATTCCATCGCCCCTTACCGGGTATTAGTACCATTACCTAGAAAGTAATTTCATCTATCTTAAACCACAATTACAAACATGACATATCATTACATTTACAAATAACTATTACAATAAACTTGGTAAAGGAAAATGATAAGGTTCACAACACTTACCTATTATCAAAGCTCTAGGAGTACTTCTCTGCTACTGCCAGGGGCGGAGCTGGGATTATTTGATAGGGGGGCCAAAACTAATATAACAAGGTATAATTTTTTACATGTAATTTTACAATATCACATCTCAAAAACATTCTCTTCAACTCCTTTTCATTTGTTGTTTATAATTTTATATAATTCACCTCCATATGATTCGACCTCGATCTTGCCGGGTTATTTATTACTTCGACACTCCTGCACTTAAGATAAGACATCAATCTTTTGATCGTGTCATTGAGCAACAATGAGCGTGCATAAAAATGAGAGTTCTTACGACATGATGAACAGTTTATAGAAAACATCATAGAAGCGCTAAGAAATGTTTCTATGTTTTATAAACCCTTTATATACTTTTTGAGTCTATAAATTTTTTTCTTTTGTAAACAAGCATCTTCGCCTACATTGCATACCTTTACAAGCACTTTCTAATCAAAATATTAGCTATCAAGATTGATAAGTTACGAGCTTAAACAACATGAGGAATTTCATTCAAAAGAATTATGATTTTATTATTCACTATGCTAGAGTAATTTTTAAACAATCAAGGCAAGTATATTTTTTGATAAACCCTATGCATATACATTCTTTTTTCTAAGTCAACAATAGATTGAAACCATTTCAAAAAAGCATTTCAGCCTCATTTATTAAAAAAAAAAAACCCAAAAGACTACCATGTCATGTAGGTCACCATTTTGTTTGAATAAAATGCCCATACCTTCACTTTTTTGAAAATATTTCAAGGAGGTTACAAGACATGTTCTTCGTTGCAATCACTTATAATCATGCATTTTTAAAAGTTCACATAGGTTTTTTTATTCAAAATGTAAATTAATCAAGACAATTGCAATTGAAGGAGTCTCTTCATAATAAAAATATACCAACACCTAAGGGGAAATGTTACACATATTGGAAATAATTTATATAGTAATGATTGTTTTTTTAAGTGTATTTTAGTTGAAAATATATTAAAAAAATCAAATTAAAACCCCATTCCAAACACCTTTTAATCCCCTGAAACTTAATATACTCAGTTTTTGATAAGAAGAAAAACAATTTAAAAAAGTCGTGTTCAAAAGCATGCAATATTAAACAGACAATGATATGATTATACCAAACGAAAAAACTCCGATCACCGAAACAGACTCTCGTACACGTGGCATTTTTAATTAAAAAAATTAAATTTTATTTTAAAGAAAGAAGAGATTAACAGGATTGATGCTTCAATGATTTCAAGTCATCGAAACACGCAACATTCGCATAGAAGGTACCTAAATTATCAAACATGACAGAAGTTTTAGCTCACCGGCCAAGGGCCAAATAATTAATTAGCAACCAAGTTTTTTTTTTTCCAATTGTCGCACTCAAACTTTTTTTAATTGCATTCCTGTAAGTCCAATCACATGATCAATTTATCTAACTTAAAGTAAGGGAAAATGTCATGCCAATCTCAATTTCATGTGAAACAGAACCTCTGTGTCTACCTACTTTCCTTTTTCTTTTTTTTTTTCATTCCATATAGTTTGTAATTTTAGTTTTGAACCAAAAACTCATTTTATCTATTTTTTAGTCTCTAAATGTGAGAGATGAGAGAGAAAATTGTCTCATAAACATGAAAGAAAGAGAAAGTCATTAGGTGGCCATATTATGACAATAAACATGGTTGATTTTGTTGTCAATAGTTTTTATTCGATGAGAAAAATCTCATTGAAATGTTTTTTAGCCTTCATCTTGCTTGAAAAACTAGATTTGGGTTAGAGGAAATAATTGTTTTTTGTTCGATTTTCTATTTTTAGACCCTTTCTTGGGTTTTGTGGGTTGATAAATTGTCTTTTCGAAGTTCTAATAGTATTTATTAGGTGTCTTTAGATAAAATAGGTTGAAAATGGATTTTTAAGACAAAAAAAACGACCTAATTTTTTTACCACCGTTGTGGTCGCTAGATTCTCGATAGGCAAATCACAAGTCATATGCATTTTTTTCCTCAAAAAATTAAAGGGTGGATGACAAGGTCCCTTAAAAAAAGAGAAATTAAAAAGGTCTCGACACAGGGGTCTAGGCTGTTAGACCTACATGTTTGGGCTGTGTTGTAAAGGTCTACCTAGCATGGATTGTTTTTCATTTTTTTCTCAATTTGGGTTTTTATTGAATTGTTTATTGACTTTTTAATTTTTAATTTTATCTTTTAAAATTCGATTGATTTTGAATTAGTCTTCATAATTTATTTTGATTTGCTTTTATAGGGTTATCATGATCTCAAACAAATATCCTAACATTTCATTGGTGTTTAATTTTACGAGTGTCTATTTTTGTTGTCATATAATTAAATAAAAAATATTTTCAGAAAATAAAAAAGTTATTTAAATCAGTGGAGTTCATGACTCAGATCACGGGTTTTTTGAGTTAACTTGGATTGGTTGGAAATTAATCTTCATAATTTATTTTAGTTTGCTTTATATGGAGATAACATGATCTCAAACAAACATATCAGCATTGGGTTGGTGTTCAATTTTGAGAGAGTCTATTTTTAGTATCATATAATTAAATAAAAAATAGTTTAGAAAATCAAAGTTATTAAACCCAATGGATTCTATGACCCGGGTTGTAGGTTTGGTGGGTTCATTCGCAAAACTCAGGATGATCTAATATGTTGTCACCTTAAATTTTTTTTTTACAGTCAAACCACATTTTTACTAGTCATTTAAGTTGTCTTTAGACTCGCCAAGATGGTTGAGTTAGAAGGTTACAAGATGGGTCACGTTGAGGCAACTCTCATATGATTTAATTTGAAATCTAAGTTAGATAAGGAGTTGAGTTAGAAGGTTACAAGGTTGACCCATTGTGTTGAGTTTAATGACAATGCTAAAGAATTCTTCGCAGCCTAGACATTCTTTATACATTCAAAAAGATTTTGGTTTGAACAATAGCATAATGCAGACCGGTCATTTAGTAATACTACTAAATGTACATAATGGTGTACCAAAAAAACTTTAAGAAAAAAGCCTAGTTGGACCCAAAACAAAAGGCTCAATTAAGCCCTCTCCTAGTTCAACAAATGGGAGAAAGCTTCTAGCCCAACCAAGCTATTATATAAAGAAGAAAAGAGAAGCTCAAGCAGGGAAGAAGAGAAATAAATTAAAGCATAAAAATCGAGGTAATGAGAGAGAGATAAGAGAGGAAAAGAAAGTAATAAAGAACACATCACCAAAGAGCCATTATGCGTCCATTGTATACACACACCCCACCATCATGAAAATCCCATCGAGACAATTCAGATTAGACCAAAAAAGACCGTCATTAGAGCTTGGACCATGCCTCATGCGCCGCTCTAAAACAACGACCTCCTTCACACTATTGCGTGTGCTTCACAAATCAGACATAATTTTTTTCTCTTTTGCACTTTGATCTTTGATTATTAAATAACTCATCAATTCAATTCTGAATTTCAACCCAATCTTAGCCCAACTAAGCCTAATTCTTGACCCAACTTAACCCTCTCATCCCTAATCAAATTTTATCCTTTCCAAACCTATCTAAACCCTCTCCATCCTTAGACCAATTGATCTTTATCTTAAACCCACCAAAGATGGAGATGAGAAGGAGAAGGAGAGAAAAAGCCAGCCCAATCTTGGCTCAACCGAACCCTGCACATAACCTGCAATGGCCATATTTTCTCGCCAATAACTACATTTGTCACCCAAAGTGTCTCAGGCCAATCTGGTAACCAATGGCTATCTATAAACCTGACTTTGCACCAACTCTCCAAGTTTAGCCACCCTTTTCACTTATGACTTACTCTCAAGAACTAACCTATCCGTTAAAGACAGATGTGACACAACAATTAATGACTCAACTTTCTAGAAAATTAGATATTCCTAATCATTTTCCATCTCCACCAAGTAAGCTTATATGACTTATGGTATCTATAAATACCATGGGTCACTAAATAAGAAATGAGGCAAAGACAAGCTAACTTGACTCCATTACTGTTTTGTTTGACACATAATATTATTATCCTTTATCATATATTCTCTTTTCTCACGCATATTTCACGCTTCCTACATACATTTATGAACTCAAGTATAGGAGGGTTCTCTATTCTACTTGTAAAACTTGTTTTGTAAGTCACTCGCCAGCCCACAATGCAGTTTGGAGTGTTTAATGACTTGAGTGGTACCAATTACCAGGTTTAAAGACCGCAGAAAATGAATACGACTCCATAGCGTAAAGATCTTTGACATGTCAAAACCACGCCCCGCCCCTCGAGATGTTATATTTTATTTTGAAGTTGTGCCTATTCAAAGCCCACACAAGCCGAGCATTTTGAGCTATCAAATCAACTTAGTGTTTTTCTTTTTCTTTCCTTTTACTTTTTGTGAAGAAATGAAGTAGTTGAGCTACTTTCATTTGTTTTTGGACGTCGTCGACTGTATGAATATAGTTAACATGAAGCTATATCATTATCCGGATACGTAACTTGGCCACCGAATCAAGGAATCAAAAAAATAAATCCTAGTTAAGTGGGGGTAAATAGCGCTGCGGATTGGGAAAACTTTTGAGCAACTCCCATTATTTTTTAAAATTTATTTTACTTGAAAATATATTAAAATAATATTTTTAAAAAAAACTAAATTTAAAAAAGATATTTTTTAAGACCTTAAAAAAAAATATAGAGTTGATAACTCTCGATGGAGTATCGGAGTATCTCAAACAAGTCCCTAGAATATTAGACATTTATCAATCAATCAATGCACATCAAAGGTTCCGTCAAGATTTCTCTGAACATGAAAGCTCCACCGTGACATTGTATTTGCCCTTGGAGTCATCGCCATGTCTACCGGATAATATATATATATATGGCACACTGCCCATAACCTTTCAATCGGTGCGTGCTTTATTGCATGCTTTCGTCGGTCATCAACAACATCACATGGCAGAAAATATTATTTAAATAAAAAACAAATGCTACTTTTTGGCCCAATCCCTTTTATTTCTTATTTTCATTTTTCATTTCGTTGATTTCAATTCAAATCTTATTTCCAATCCATTTCACTAAAAATATGTTATTTCCAATATTTGTTAATCTCAATTCATTCATTTATTTTCTACTTTTTAGGTGACATTGGTTATTTCAAAAACTTCAAGGATAGAATTGGAATTTACACATGCTTTTTACTGCTAATCCTGATGGAAATGGATGGAGAGGAGGGATTTGGATAAAAAAAAAATAAAAAATAAAAACTGTGGGGGACTGATTGGAACAACAATAAAATACAGCTGAGATTAATTTATAAATCATGTTTGACCTGGAAGAAGTTGATAGATGACTTTGTTAATTAGTTTTATTTTTTGAGTGACAATGGCGATAGACAGCGTACCAAAACGATAATTA
>Ga0325414_1001990_pt1 | contig 20320 bp, 10 predicted proteins | sample PopdelMetagenome_8_FD_206183 | JGI IMG/M metagenome (GOLD analysis project Ga0325414, IMG submission 206183) | Populus deltoides microbial communities from Bellville, Georgia, United States - Leaf-PdKOR-R3 | ecosystem: Host-associated > Plants > Phyllosphere > Phylloplane/Leaf | place: USA... | reverse complement strand
GCATTTCTAAATTTGTGAAGTAAGAAACTTAAAAAATAGATGATTTATATCTGTCAAAAAAGTTAAAGCTTACATAAGATTGAATTACATATTAAATCATCTTAGATTACCTAAATTCAATGATGCAGCTGGCAAAGTAAGGTTTGAAATCTGCTAGCAGCAAGTCTCCCCAAACTGGCTTGCTCAATGGAGTAATTGTCACTGATGTTATGATTTTTGTTACTCTCCTTTTAAGACATCCATAAGCTATCATGAAAATATATGGATATGAAACTATATGACACTGTTGTAGATGAATGGTCTGGTGCATATTGCTATATTCAGAAGAACCCATCATGTATCAATACCTTAGTAAAAGAATATCATTTAGGAAAGTCTGGTTACAGATAGGAAATTGTTGGAGATTTCTCATGGTTAACATTGCATTAAATGTGGATTTATATGGCATGCAGAATTCTATGATAGGAAAGAGTGCGATATCTCACTAATGCTGTATGTATGGAGTATTAAAAGAAGATATGGCGGCATGAAAATATTCTAGGATATTATGCTATGTAGAATGGTAGAATGTGTGCATGCTTGTGCATGTGCACATGGCTAACATAATTATTTGTTCTTTTGTAAAGAGTCAATCCTTATAGGCAGGGAAACAGTTGGGAAACTGGTGATGATGTAAGTTCGTTTCACAAAACTGCACACAGGTCTAATTCTACAAATATTTTTTGCATATGTTGTGTGAGTTATCTAACATACTTATTTGTTTGTTTATAAAGGGTCATAATTATAGACTGAAACAGTTGTTGAGCTTGATGGTGTAAGTTTAACATAATTTATTTACCTGTTCTCATAATGTTCAAAATATTTCGAGATAGAAATGGCTGTTGTATTAGTTTGCTATTGATAAAACCTTTCTCATATTATTGTTATAAATTATTATTGTGCTGACATAATTGTAGAAATGTACAAGCTAGTGTCAGATCTTTCTCATCGGCAGAAACCTGTCATCTCCTCAAAATGTATAAAATGCCAAAATAAAAAGAAGTGACTAACAAAAAACTTCATCTTCATTGTTATAGATTTTTATCCCAAAAAAAAGTGATTAACCTTAGATTTTATCTGTAGTTGTAGATTTAAGTCGCGTCCTGTTTTCAAATTAATTTCATCGTATAGAAGGATAATTATGAAATACTGGAGCAATATGTGCATTTGGATGAGTAGCACTCTCAACTGTGCTCCAAGTATATTACTGCATAGAAGACTGCTTATTGTAGGAAAATAGTGATGCTTGTTGTTTTAATTCATTAGCTGGGAAGTAAACATCATATCCATATGCACTTTGTTATCCTTCTCCAGGAGTTTACTATGTTGCATGTTTGGCTTTATGGATGCACTATTGTCTGTTATGTCATCTCCCGAATTGCATCTTTCTCGCTTTCTTTTCAATCTACTTCTGCTGAAACTTATTGAAATCACTATTCATGATACCTTTTGTTGTGCTTCAAAATTTCAGGGCCAGCCCACTGAATCTGTATCAAAAAATGCACCTTCTTCAAATCATCTTGGTTCTGTTATTGAGAAAATAGAGGGGCTCTATGTGGTATGTAAAGTTCTTTGTACTTCGTCTCTTTTCTTTGGTGATAATGTAACACAGATTTATGACAAGGTTCTGATATTCATTGCTTTTATTTGGTTGAAACATTTATTAGATGCTCTTCACTTTAATTTCTGGAGTTTCTTAATATATGTGCACCAGAAAGATTACATTCCACATATAGCATTCTAATTATTAACAAGCCAACAAAGATCCCTTGAAACTGATTTTTTATCCATACAGCTTTAGGATCCGATATGGCCTAATTTCATCATCTTTTCCTTTTAGTTTGATTGTCCAAGCATTCCAAGCCTGGCTCATCTCCTGTACAAGTGAATAAAATTTTTTCTTTTAGTTTTGAAATTGTTTTCTCTTATTAATTTGGCGGAATCAAAACATCTTTAGAGTTATTGCCCTTTCCTTCTATATCTTAAGATTAATTACTGTTCAGACCAGCTGAACAGTTTTGTGTTTATTTGCAGATAATCTTATTACTATATGGCTAATTAGTCCTGATGATTTTTTGCCACTTGGTCTAGTATTATAGCTCCAACTACTCAACCAAGACTCAAGCTTTGGTAGCAGCACACTGTTAACCCATTATATGACTAATTAATAAAACAGCAAGAATAATAGGCCACATGTATCAAATCTATCTTTTTCCATGTTATTTTCAAGGTCCAAGCATTATAGTTTTAGACAGGTGAATCACAAGTGCAACCTGGACTGTTTATATTCACTGTTCAGATAAATGCAGTTTTCTTTTTTTCTCTGCAACTTATTCTTGGTAACAGAAAAAAAAAATGAAAAATAAAATAGAATAGAATACTGCTTTGCTAACTTAGCTTGCTATAGCCAGTCCCAAGCATGGATAAAGGAGGGGGGTTGTGGTAGGTTAACAGCCAACGTAGAAGAATTTTCACATCTTATGTATAACTTGTGCTTGGTACTGCCAATGCCTGAGAATCTTATGTGATGCCATGTTTTGACAATTTACTTTTTTAGGGTAATCAGTGAAGCGATGAGGAAGAACTTGATGGTGTTCCTGATAAAGTTCAGTATGACACTGATGATTCTTTCATAGATGATACTGAACTGGTTGGTAACATGGTATAAATTTTTTAATGATGATGGTAACTACAATATGAGTCTAATTGATAGTGAATGAAATATCACCATCATCAATATTTTGGTGTCATTGTGTTAACTTGGTTATAGAAATGACTGGCAAAGAGCTTCAGTAAAAAATAGTCACTATTATTTCTTTTACTGAGTTGGTTTCCACGTAGATGTAGTGACTTTAGCTGGGTCTTTTGCTTTAAACGTTGATATGTTCAGCTCATGAATAAGACCAGTCTTTTGCACTGTAAAATACATGCCACAATGATTCAGATAAGCTCTATGATGCAGTTGAGGGAAAAACCACTTTGGTCCTGCTATGTGTTAGTTTGTAATAATCAGTAATTTAGAAATTTTGTTCTTATTTATGAAATTTCTTGTTTAGGTTATTTAGTATTTATTGGAATTAGGGTTTTGTTATGGCTGTTTTTCTTATTGAAGCTTTTTAATCCCTGTATAAAGCACCTTCTACACCTCGTATTCCAGGGGCAGCTATTTTGGTGATTGACTTGATATTGAAATTTGCAATATTTTAGATATTGCATTTTCCTATTGGATGCTAGGTCTAGTTTGTTCACACTGGATTTCTAATTTTTCTCTTTATATTCCAGAGTTGTTCCATTCTAAACTTGTCCAACACCACTATTCCATGATTTTTTCTCACTGGTGTCATATTATTCCAGTTGCTTTTCCCCTGAAAACATTTCTATCGTGGAAAAAGTTGGTTGTTAATTATTCCTGTGACATTATAGTCCTTTCTGGTAACTTGTTATAATGTTGTCCATGACATTTCACAGGATGAGTATTTTGAAATTGATGGGTCAACTACCGAACATGATGGATTCTTTGTGAATAAGGGAAAATTAGAACACATGTGAGTTCTTGTAAACTCTTCTTGTTCACCTTGTCTTTTGGTAGTTCTGTCTTTTTCATTCCTTTTCTGTCTCACTGCAATTGGGATCCCATGATGATGCATTGCTAAAGTTTTGATAATTAGTTTGAAAGATTTAAACTAGTATGGTCTATTCAAATATTTGGTTTTTGCTTCAACATAATTCAGTTCTTTGCCTTGCTTTAAGCATTTTTTTTTTTAAATGATTGATTATTTTGATATTCACTGGCTATGTGTAGTTCCTAGAACATAGATATATAATGGATATGGGCATGCACTTATTGTCTATGAAATTTGATTGTGTCAAGGGCACCTACTAATTGTGAATATATGAAAATGTGGAATGTATCACCGAAGAAGCTTTTGTGGTTAAGGAATTAGAGTATCTTCTTAGTTCACGTTGAAGGAATGTGGAGGATTTGTCTACTATATGAGCAAGGTATTTTTGGAATTTTTGAATTACAATTAATTACATATTGAATCATCCATTGATATAAGATGCCAAAATATGGGTTTGGGTTGTCAAAATGGTTTGGATGCCTCTCTCAATGGAGGATCTTTTTTCATTAAATAGTCAAATATTAACATAATTACACCCTACAATCGCTCTTGAATCATAATTATAATCTCTTTAAAAAGGTAACTATATACCTATCAATCAATCTCCTAAATCAAGGCTCCTCAGATCAAGTAATTGCATATTAATCAATCTTCCAAAATCAAGATATTACAACTACCATCCTCCTCAAATTGATGTCGGTGGTTGGATTATGAAGCATCAATTATCAACCATGAATTAATGTTGATGACAAGATAAAGCCTTAGTAAACACATCAGCTGTTTGAAACTTTGGGGAAATTTAAGGGAGATTAATCACATATTGGTGAAGTGCTTCATGAATAGAATGATATTCTATTTCAATGTGCTTGGTGCGCTCATGAAATACCAGATTGTTAGCAATATGAATAACATTAGTGTTATGAGCATGAAGAGGAACAGGAGTTGGTTGAGGAATACCATGTTCTCCTAAAAAACCTCAAAGCCAAACAATCTCATAGCATGATATTCAGACTCGGTTGAGGATTTAGAAACTTGATCCTGCATCTTACTCTTTCAATAAATAAGAGCATCACTAAGAAACATGCACCAACAAACAACTAAATGATGAGTATCAGGATAACCAACCCATCCGCATCGCTAAAACCTATCAAGTGTAAAGAAGTCCTAGTAGGAAAGAATAGCATGCGACTAGATGTACCCTTGAGATAATGAAGGATACGTTTTACAACAACCAAGTAAGAATGACAAAGGTCCTGTATAAACTGACTAACTTGTTGTACAACAAAAAAATATATCAAGTTGAGCAATTGTCAAATATTTCAAAATCCCTACTAGTTGTTGATACGATGAGGGATCATATAATAGTTTACCATTATCTTATTGTAGCTTTAAGTTGACCTCTATTGGTGTAAGAACCAAGTTATTGAATTGAAGACTGACTAAGGTGAGAAACTCTTAAATATACTTGTGTTGATGCAAAAATATGATAATCAAATAGTGGTGTATGAAAAGACAAAAAATATTGCAAGGTACTAAGATCTTTCATATGAAATGAAATGTTAAAATGCGCTTGTAGTTGTTCAATCAATTGAGAAACAATATCATCTACATATATAAGAAGTGCAACAATCCCGGTAGGAGTCATTAAGAGAAAGAGATTAGTTAAACTGATTTTGAATAAAATTAAAATCAAGAGTAGAGTGAAACTTCTCAAATTAAGCATGTGGAGCCTGCTTCAATTCACCGCTTTAAACGACAAACCTCAGGAAAGGAGTGAGTGAACATGCCAAGTAGAAGAGTCATATGTAGATCTCTTCTTTGATGTCTACATGCAGAAATGCATTCTTCACATCCATCTGTTGGATTAACTACCCTTTCAAGGCACCAATAGCACATTCTAGTGTGAGTAGTGGTTATCTTGGCCACAAGTGCAAATATTTCCTTATAATCAAGCCCATACTCTTGTTGATTTCCAAGAGCCACCAGACACGAGCTTTATGGTATAAACCCAATCAAAAAGCTTGACGTTATCAAAACAAGGAACAATATCCCAAGTGTGATTGTCCTAGAAAGCCATAAGCTCTTCTTATATATCTTGCTTTCATCATGCATGAATAGAAGCCTAAGAGTAAGACTTAGGTACAATAGTAGCATTAAAAGTAGCTTGAAGAGCTATTTGAGAGAACCCATACCTATTTAAAGGATGTAAAATCTGAGATGACTGATAAGTTTAGCTAGGACAAGATCAAGTTTTGGGGCTAAGTCAAGCAATGGGATCGATGCATGACATCTCGGACACACAAATATTGACTTAAAATATTCAATAGAACTCAACACATCATCAAAATTAGAAAGCAAAACTGAAGAGGAATCCTGAGAAGTAGAAGGCTAAAGAAATATTGATTTTCAACAAGGACTAATTCTCACTTTTGGAATACCGGTGTTGGAATCAAAAGGATGGTAAACAATAAATGAGAATTTGGCTTCTTTTTCTTAATTATGTTTGAAATAGGCCTAGAGGTCAACACTCGCACTTAATGGGTGTTGTGGGATCGTGCTGTTCCAGCCTAGATTTACTTATCATGTTGAAAGGGAAAAGAATATGAAAATAGATTCTCGTTAATTCTTAATACGACATCTAAGAAAAAATCTTAATTAAGATGAGCTGATTTTGAGTTATGAGAAAAATACGAACCATGCCAAATTAAGGAATAGTAGACCACAAAAATCAATGTTTATATTTGAACCACCCCAAATTAAAGAATGTTAAACACGAAAATCAAAGTTGACTCGTTTACCCTTAATGCGACATCCAAGAAAAAACCTAATTAGGATTTACAATTACCAGGCCAACTTTGAGTTAAGAGAAAAATAACAAGAATATAAAGACATACATTGCACCAACATTTTCAATACAATATCCTTTACCTTTAATGTGACGTTTGATGAGAAACCCAAATAAGATTTATATTTGTAGATCGATTTTGAGTTACGAGAAAAGAAAAATATAAACTAATCGTTATGCAAAATCAAAAACACTTGAACAAATTCACATAATTGATCAAACTAAACACATATTCAATACAATTCAAAAAAATCAATAACATATTTGAAATTATTGGAGAAATAATCAATTGCTTTAAGGGTTTGAAAGTGACCTTCATGAGTTGCTAACGCTGATTGGAAAGTGCTAGAGTTTGGCTGGACACCAGTGGCGCGTGGTTGTCATGTTTTTTTTTTTTGGAGATGAGCTAGGCAGTGTCAGTGCATGTCGTATTTGGGTGGATTTCTATCGGGTTTATGGCAATAATAAGGGAGTGGTTTTGACTTTTATGGGGGTTCGATTTTGGCAAGAAGAAGGCAAATTGGGGCTTCGACTTTTAGAGAAGACGGGGACAGTTAATTTGGCTAGATGGCAACGGGGAGAGGTTGTCGTTTTTGGTAAGGGGGCTATATGGTATGGCTGCGTGTTGACTAGCGTGTAGAAAGGTAATTCGGGTTTCAGGAATGTTTGGTTTACAATGACAAGTGGTTGATCAAATATGTTTCGGTAGCAGGGGGTGTTGGGTTTGATCTGGTTGGGCTATGGTCGCGGGCTTGAGAGTAAATTGTTTTGTTTGGGTATGGCTAGTATTTTTTTTTTGTTTTTCTTGGGCAATCTCTTCTTTTTTTCTTTTCTTGGGTATCTCTCCTCTCTATGTAGTTTCTCTTTCATGAATTTTTCCATGTATTTGGTGTTGGTCTATTTAGAGGTCATTCCCTATTTATCATTTCCATCTCTTCTTACCACTTATGCCTTTTATTTTTAACTCGTTATCTCTTGATTTCCTTTTTTTTTCCCTATCATGTAGTTGTGGAAAAAGAATTAAACTTCTTTTTTTATTTTGGTCCCTCTTTTCTTTTTTATCTATCGTTTCACTTCTTAATCTTTTCTCTCTCTTTTTTTAATTTTTTTAAAATATTGGGACAGGTGGTCAAAAACAGGTTACGACAAGTTTATCAAAAACTGATCTTTTTAGCTCTCATGATGAACAACTTCTAGTGCTATTAAGGTCTCATTAGAAATATTAAGGTCTCATTAGAAATGGTAGAATGAACTAACCCAAAATGATAAATTAAGAAATTCAAAATAGAATTGTTCAATAAAAAGATTACCTTAGTGATGGTCGTCAATTTCTAACTTCTATTGAAACTTTTGAACATCATTATTTTGAGAATAAATGCGCTGAAGATAAGTCTACACCTCCATTGCAATAGAAAATGATTGAACATTATTCACCACATGTAGTTCAATAGATCCAAGTGCCCAAGAGATAATACAAGCATCCTTGCTCTTTCAAGAATCAATCTCATTGGGATTAGTGGGAGCATTAGATGATCCTTTTATGTGACCCTATAATTCTGTCATTCACATACATCTTGAATTGAAACTCTTAAGTGAAGTAATTCTTTCTATCAAAACAAACAATAAAATTTTGTTCTCCATGATAAATCAGAAGAAGAGAACTAAATTAGTGGAAAAATAGACATTGATGTGAAAAAGAACTTTAAACTGCCAAGAATGGGAACTTCCAAAATACCCAACTATGTTGGTAACGTCCAGCCAAAACATAATCTCTTTACCCCCAGAAATTGCCTATAGCCCAAACCCATGGAGTCTTAAGAGAGAAACCTAAGAAATATATCCCACAACTTGACCCAAAGTGTTCAGCAGAACTTATAATTTAGGCTATGATACCATGTAAAAATAGTACTATTAATTGCATACCAATCAATCTCTCTAGATCAAGCTCCCTAAATCAAGTAATTGCATACCAATCGATCTCTCTAATCAAGCTCTTTAAATCAAGTAATTGCATATCAATCAATCTATCTAAATCAATATATCACAGCTCCACCTTTACATAAACCAACTATAATTTTTTTTTGAGTGGTAATCTGTCACATATAAACATAATAACAGAACACAACTCCGGTGTCTTCCTTCTGCAATTTTCAGTCAGCGGTAATGTCATAATATGCTTTGTCAACTCATCACTCGCGCCAATGTATGTGTAGAAGTTTTCCTTAGGTCTGAACCTCTCCCTTGTAACCATAAAGAAAGGAAAAGAACAAACTCATCACCAGTATTCTCGTAAAAAACTCAACTCTTCCTTTCAGCTATGCATGAGAGATGGACGAGAAACACCAACCTGACTGGTGAACATGTGCACACTTATTTTACTGCTTAGGATATGGAGAAGACGAAGAGCAACATCCTGGTTAAGGCATGAATTGAGTTGAATATTATACTTGTATGTTCTGTATTGTAGAATAATAGTGACACCTTTTCCTGTAATTGGAAGATCTTGAACAAAGATGGCCACAGAAAATTTGGGTGTCTAGGTATAAAGGTAAGGACATTCATCATTAATATAGGTACAAGAGATTACGATGGGTGGTGGAGGAGCATACACTTGCATGTGAAGAATACATTTATAGCTCACTAACTGATTTTTATAGTTACTGCCATTCTGTTCTTTCTCGTCTTTGGCCAAATAGCATGTCATGGTACTTCAAGTAGTTTCTTCATTTGAACATTGATCTGATTTTCTTTTATCTGCAATGCCAGGAACAAACCGATCTCATCCACTCACTGCCAGCCAAAGAAAAGAAGGAATAATATACAAAAAGCTAAAGAAGAGAAGGATGATGATCATGTAAGAAATAAACATGCAAAATTAGGTCATGCAAGTATGGATATTGCTACAAGGAATAAACCTCTGGTTGAACCATTTCCAACCAACTCTCAGAGTTTAGCTGCTGATGGTGAACATCATCATGATGGGAAACTGCATTCATTGACTTATCCCGTAGGATCTTCTGACAAAAAGCCTGCTGCTCTTGATATAAGATCTGAAAATTCATCTTATTCAGGAATAACAAACAGGGATGAGTCCATCTCCTGCACAAGACTGAATAACACTGAAAAACAGATGAATGGAGTCCTCCAGCCTGTGAATTTGGGTAGAAGTGTGAAAGATATAGGTGAATTATCTGTAGTTGCATATGAAAAGAATCAAGAAAACTATGCTCCCAGCCAACTTGGGCTGCAATCGAAAAGATTAGCTAGTAAAACCAGCAATACATCCTCTTCCAAATTTTCTCAAAGAAACAAGAAAGGAAGACATGAACTGCCTGACCTGAATCTTCCTCAGTATCCAGTGCAAGCTGAAAAGGTAATAAGTTCTGATATTCACCAGAAATCCCAGCACAAAAGTATCCATCAAACTTGTTTTGCTTTCCCTTGCAGCTTACGGGTGATTTCTTTTGAAAACGTTATTTGGTGATTTGTCTGCTGAATACTGGTCACTAGCAGGATAGTTCTTGGCTTTTAATCATATAAGAAACAACATTATTAGTTAATTTGTTGCTGTTTAATCTACTATAGTTTGCATAAGAAACCCTTCAAAGCAAGGTTGTCAAAAACGTTTTTTTGACACGGCACGAAATATACAATATAAACTCGAATCGTAAAATCGTAAAATCTCAAGAAAAATATTTTAACTAATTATATATTGACAATTTCAGTCAAGTAGTAAATAATAATATAACACAATTAAAATAAAAGTGAAATAAACAATACAAATATCCAAACACCTTAAAATACATAATTCAAATAAAAATTCATACATGGTTTAAATAACTTAAAAATACAAAAAGAAAAAAAATAAGATTGAACAACTATGTTTTATTGATAGAGTTTCAAAACATTTTCTAGAGGACAGGTCTCGAAACATACTGCAGACAACTAGTAAGATGATACAACATTCAAAGGTATATCACCAACTTCAAAAAAAAAAAATATTAACAGAGACAAATACAGTGAACCCGTGACAACAAGAACAAAAACATACAAAATGACATCAATTTAATCTCATGCCACCTCACCTTCCATCTTTTTTATGTTAGTAACAAGTCCTAGAAATAATGTCCAAATATCCCACCAAGCAAGACATGTATTTCAAGTTCTCTCTGAGTCTTTGTCTTCTTTCTTTGTAGTTAACAAATGGTTAGTCTAAAACATAGTATTTCTCTTTATATAAGTATTCCTATCTTTTATTTTACTTCTTTGATTCCTCACCATCTACCTTTGTCTTTCCATGGTTTCGCGATTTGGGCAATGGGGAAAGGGGAGACTGGGGAGTATGTAGTGGAGTGTCAGGGGACTCGGACAGGGAGGCAGTAAATTTTTTAACTTTTGCGGGTTAAAACTCGAAATCGGGCAAACTCGGTCAAAATCGGTCAAACTCGTAAAATCGGTCCGATTTTACCGATTTTAACCAAGTTTGACCGATTTCAAGTTTTAACCCGATTTGACACGTTATATACATTTTGACTCGTAAAATCGTAAGATTTTAAGAGTTAACTCGCGATTTTAACAACCTTGCTTCAAAGTTTCAATTTTTTGCTGTGAACACAGTACTTAAAGTGATGTTTTATTTTCAGAAAACATTGATTTATATGATTGATGCCTGTCAATTATCCTCTTTTTGTTGCATTGGAGATTACTAATACAATTATAGCTGGTGAAATAGTAAAATCATTGGTCTTTCTTCTCAGGATATGTAGTTATCCTTTTCACTACCCAGCTCGGGGTGTATCTTTAATTGGATCATGCACTATAAGATGGCTTTGTTTTGGTTTGCAGACAGTCTACTTTTACGATGGTTTTCAGTTCTTGTGGCATATAATTTGTTGTGTATTTGCAATATATGATATGAATTTCATTGAGATTAAACTCATTTTTATTTTATTTTGGCAGAAAACTGCCATCATACTTCCAAAGGATGTTTCTAGCTTGCAGCTTAAGGGTAGTACGCTTGAAAGGGCCATCAGGGATTTAGAGAAAGTGGTTGCAGAATGTGAGTAACCCAATTTTGCAAGCAAATTTGGTCTTATACAATGAGAAAATTCGAAGATATCTTTAATAAATGATCATTATTTTCCAGTCCAAAGATATAAAAATCTTTATTTACAGCTAGACCGCGGAATATTGAAGTTCAGGATACTGATGCCTCATCCACAGCTATCAAAAGAAGATTGCCTTCTGAAGTGAAGCAGAAGCTTGCTAAAGTTGCCAAGCTAGCGGTACAGAAATCATTTTCCAATTTTTTTCTTATGTGAAACTTTACACTCTCTCTCTTTATCTCTCACAGACAGAACATGTGTAAGATCTTGAACTTAATTTTCTCTGGTAACTGCAGCAGTCAAGCCAAGGAAAAATATCAGAGGAATTAATCAATCGCCTTATGAGTATTCTTGGGCATTTAATTCAGCTCAGGACACTGAAGGTATTCAGTTTCATTACAATTGGATTAATAGTTAATCGTAAACACACTAGAGGTTTTCATGATCAATATAGTTCACTGTAAGTACCAGTGTTGATTATCTTGGATCAGCCTAAGATGGAATAGTGATTATTTAATCCTGGAAAATTATACATTGTAATTGACAGATATTCTAATGCTCTTCTTTAATCTGATTCCATGCACATAAACTGATTTCCCCATACTCTTCACCCTTCCTCCAAATTGTTTTTGTACAGAAAAATCTGAGAGAGATGGTTGAAATGGGACCAACAGCAAAGCAAGAGAAAGCTGACAGATTCCAGCTTATTAGAAGGGAGGTCATGGAGATGATAGAACTGCAGGTTTCCAATATGCTCAAGTGTTCATTTCCAATTTAAATAAAGCTCATTTTCATTAAAACATTATGTAATTGAGATTTCAATCGATGTGTGTATGTTAGCAATGCATCAAGAAGACTAGTATTTGCTACTTTGTCTCTGTAACAGTTGATGGGCTTCTAATAAATTTGTTTTATTCCTCTCAACATAATCTGGAAAAGTAAACTGAAAACAGTGTCATCTTGTACAGTAATTGGCAGTGTAACCGAATGTTGTTTAGTATAGTGGAGAGAGGAAATGATCATCATTTTTTTATTTATTGGATTATTTTGCATTCCAGTAAGGTGCATCTACAATCACAACACATTTTCATTGTTCCCATTTTTGCATGAATGACTTGTGTAGAAAGCAACAGTTTAGTAGTTTAAACTTTTTGCTAGTGTTGTTCCAAAGGACACATTATTGCGTGCTTTACTGTTGCTATGTATGATAAAGCAGGCATCTAAAAGAGAGAAAGCAGGTGGTGACTTTCAGAAAGCAATTATTTATGAAGAAAAAGGAGCTATGGATGAGAAGGATGTTATGGACAATAAGATGGAAGATAAGATATGTGATCTTTATGAGCTATTTGTTCAGGTATAACTACGCCATTATTTTACTTTGCTTCTTGTGGCAAAATTTGATAGTTGTACTATGTTCTTGATGTTACCCCTTAATGTTTTCTAGGGGATGGATGAAGACAAAGGTCCACATATCAGAAAGTTGTATGTTGAGGTACTCACTGTAGCCCTTCTTTTTGTTTTTAATCTCACGTAAAAAGTTTATCTTATTATTGCTTTTTATCTGGTTAATGTTAGCCATGCCTGAGAGTTTATAATTTTATAGTACTGTGCCTGCTCAGTTACGGAATACAAATTTCATCTTTATAAAGACAACTTTTTGTAGAGATTGAGAACCACGATTAAAATTTTTTTTGGAAACAGTGACAATCTAAAGAGAATACTATAAATTAAGAAGAAAAATATATTTAGTGCATATGATCAGTCTGTTAACTCTTTATTTTATTCCATTCAGCTTGCGGAACTGTGGCCAGATGGATCTATGGACAACCATGGGATAAAAAATGCTATTTATAGGGCAAAGGAGCGTAGAAAAACATTCTACAATAATGAGAAGGCAAGAACGCGCTTCTTCTTTCTACTACTACTACTACTCCTTCTGCTGCTGCTATTATTATTGATAATTTCTTCTTTCTCTTCTTACAACACTCAATAACAATGATTTATGTTAAAGGCTGTTCATATTTTGAACAATCACTTTCCAAAAATATGTTCATAATTTCACAATTCTTGTCTTAATTTTCTTTCCTTGGAGAAAGTGAAAGAAGATATGGTGAGAAGTGTATTAATTCACAGTTACAAAACCAGATGAGAAAATAAAGAAATATGTTCTGAATATGAGATCACTGTCATTTGAAACTTGTAGGGTTTCTGCTTTTCCTTGCAGTAGAACTACTTATGAACCAAATCTCTCTGACCAAAGTCACAGCATGTATAGGTTTGAATAGGTAGATACCAAATCTTCTCTCACTAATGGTGACATGAGCTTTATATTATTAAATGGTGGAAAAAGCTTCCCAATTTCTGAAGCCAATTTTCCCAAAGAATTATTTGAGTTTTGCTAAAACATCCACCTGAATTTTTAGACATGTTTTTTTCAACATCTTTATGTTCACGGTGTTCAGATGTTTGGCTTTTTAGATAATAGTTAATCAGCATCATCACCATCACTGAAATCACAGGCCATTTGGAGTCTTGTTAGCCATTATATGATGTAAACCTCGGTCCCAATTCTATTGTCTCGGGCATTGGATGCAATCCCTGCTGAATTAGCTTGATAACGAACTCTTTACTCAAACATAATTAACGATTATATAGATAATTGAGGTGAAATAACTGTGATGTGTTGTACTTGTCTGGAAGTCATTGCATAGTACAATGATTGAAGTCTTCAGTTTGAGAGCAGCCGCTTTATGCCAGGTGCATTTATTAGATCACTACACTATTGTGGACCTTCTAAAATATAGGCTCTTTGGAAGGAGCATGTGAAGGAATTCCTCACTTTATCTTTTCTTCTATTATTTTTTATCCTGATGAAGTGGCTGAATACAAGACTCTATCTCCTATCTCCTTGTATTTGCAAGCCATGAACTTTTACCAGTCAATTAAACAATGACTCTTTCTCTCCCTTTCTCTGTCTCATTAGAATACATTATTTATATTTGGTGATTGCTTTGATTGGGTTCAGGTCCAAGAAAAAGCAAGGTTGGAAGAGGTGTCCAAATGCTGGAAGGATATTAATGTTGGTGGGAAAGCAACTTCAGTTGCTCAAGCAAAACGTGCACAAGAAGGACACAGCACCCCAGCAGCCATCACTCAGTACCTCTCTGGACCTGCAAAACCTCTTCCTCCATTCCTAAAAGGCCGTAATGATGATTCTCCTAAACAAGAGAAGCTTGAGAAAATGACATTTCCTATGTTGAAAGAACAAATGAAGCAGCAAAGGAGGGAGTTTAATCGTGGATTAAAAAAATCTTCTCCAAAAGTGGACAAGGAATCTCACATGTCCCACAAGCAGGAGGTTGAGCAGCAAGATGGCTTGAAACACCATCTGACCACCTCTTCTTCAAGCTTGGGACAGTAGAACTGACCAATGGATCCAGTTGGAGGTTCACAGCTTGACTGTGCATCGAAGAACTTTATCAGTGATCTTTTCTCATAATTTGTGCCTGTCCTCATCCAGACTAGGCATTTTGCATAGTAATAAGTAGGGAATATAGTTATCTTGCTATTTAGTTAAGTTATGCTAAGATAGAAATAGCAGAAAACTAATACTAACATCAGATTAGGCAACTAATATTAATACCCAGTTGGTATTTTGAGAACTTCGCAGGAAGAGGAATCTTTGTTTAAGCACCTTTATGAAATAATAATATCTGTCCATAAAAGTCTATATGCTTGTCTGATCTGGGAAGTTTGGCAGCTGTAGGAAATAATAATAATAGTTAATCAATGGTAATTCTTGATGGTTTGTAACAATAGAAGGCTTGGCTACATCTTTAAGCAGAATGTGCTCCTTTGTACCCTGGATTGTGATCCTAGGACAAGTTTTTGCTTTCTTTTTATGCGTAGGTTGGAGGTGCAGAATATGAACCTAAAATCTCCTTTTTGGAGGAAGGTGAGGCTATTTGCAGGCATTGAAGAGTCACTAAAGGTGTTTCGCACAGCCCTCGAATCATTCAGAATGATATAAGTTATTACCATGAACTTTGGAGGCAAGTACATGAGTATAGACCGATGATCTTGAGAAAAACTTTTCTTCTGTTTCTGAACATGATTGATTTTGGATTTTCCAAGGAGGGAAAGCAAATATGTGTACTGGTTAGCCAATCAAAGTTTCTACTCTACTGTTGGTTGGCTTTTTCTTGATTCCTTTCCTGCAGGAATTCGTGCTTTTTTTTTAGCTTCAAGCTACGACTTCTTCATGTATGGAATGCTTTTTTCTTGCGAGGGACTAATTACTTTGCGTAATAAAGAGTGATGCATGGTGTCATTGCCTCTCTTAGGAGGAAACCATTAAAAAAAAAAAAGATTAAATTACAATGACTTTCCTAGGATATTATAAAATTGCAGTAATTAATTAAGATTTTGAAAATATTATAAAATTTTGAAAATATTAAAAAATATTAAGGTTACTTTGGATATAAAAAGGGTTTTTTGAAATATTCATTTAAATTTGAGGAGAGTTTTTGTAATATCTTCAAAGTTTCAGGTTGTTAAGGTAAATTCATGATATCTCAAGGGTTTTTTTATTTTAATTAATCCAAAAATATAGTAGTGCTTTTTTATTTTAATTAATCCAAAAATATAGTAGTGCTATGTTAATTATATTATTTTTTATAGTGACTAATGTGACTTTTTTTTAGCATATTTGTTTAATTAATCAAACTCAATTTTAAAACCAAATAGCTACATGAAAATATTTTCTATTAAAATGATTTAAATGTAAAATCAAGAAGCTCAAAAGCTAAAATTGGGCTGAAAGATTTTTTATCAACACAAAACTAAAAGCTCAACAAATATTCACTAATTCACTCCAGCCGCACCCTCACCTAAATACCGATAATAATTGTTTTTAAAATATTTTTTAAAACTATATATTAAAAACATAATTTAAAATAATTTTTAATATAGTATATAAAAAGCATTAAAAAATAATATTTTTTAATTTAATTTTTATAAAACATGGGGTTTGGATTCCAGACAGCACCGTGAAAGACCAACCGAACCAAAAGAAAGCCAAGAGACATCAAAACTGTCGTAGTAGTGTGGTGGTCCTGTATTTTTTTTTTTTCCTGCTCTGTAAGAGACACACGCAGAGAGAGAAGAAATGTCCGGAAGAGGAGGAAAGAGAGCAGCAGCAGCAAGGGAGGAGGAAGGGAGTGGGGCTGATGACAACTATGCTCAACAACCACCGGCCAAGAAACCCACCAAGGCTGACAACTCATCCTCTGATAACTCTGATGAAATTGTTGTTTGTGAGGTAGGTTCCTACCCGTTTGACGTATTTGTTCTATGTGTTGAGGGTTTTGGAAATGATTGTGGGTTTCTTTTGTTTTGTGTAGATAGGGAGGAATAGGAGAGTGACAGTCAGGAACTGGAGAGGAAAGATTAATGTCGATATTCGTGAGTTTTATCCCAAAGATGGCAACCTTCTCCCTGGCAAAAAAGGTATCTTTTTAGATGTGTTTGTATGTTTTGTTTGTTTGTTGATAGTGTTTTTATGATGTGGGTTTTTTATTTTAGGGTTTTAAGATCAGATGTTTTTTACTCATTTTGGGGTTTTGTTTGGTTTTACTTGGAAAAGAAAAGGAGTAAACGTTTTGACTGTGAGGTGTATCTAGGTTATGAAGTGGAGGGAAAAGAAACTAGGTTAGTTTGATTTAGCTTTCATAGCATTGTTGTTTAGTTCATGAAAGAGAAGACCGTTGAGATTGAGAGAAGGTATGTTGTTGTAGTGCGCAACTATTCTTTTTTTGTCCTTGCAAATGTATGAATCAGTTTTCGAACTGAATCTAACAATTTCTGTAGAAATGGATGTGAATGTGCAATCGTTGTTGAGATGGAAATGATCGGAAGCAATAGAGTAGTCATTCCTGTATATTTAGGCAAGCATAAAGATGGCAAGTACTTTGAAAAGGGTGGGAGGAGTTTTTTTTTTTCCTTGTGAACTTGAAGTAGGTAAAAATGGATAGTGCACCTTTCTAGCATGATGCTGGTGTTACAATACTTGTCTTGAGTCTCAGTTCCTAAACTTCTGACATGGTTGAGGCTAAGGATAAAGTGCTTGTTGTGAGTTCTTGTTTACATCCCAATGATGAGGGTATTTCTTGAAATGCTGTCTTCTTTATTACAGTATAGAACATAGATAATCTTGGGCCATGATTTGCATCCTGCCTAGACAGGCCCATATGATCCATGCCACTGGTTTGACGGAAGTGGCAATGATCTTAAGTGTTTTTTTGAAATATAAAGCCAGTCAGCAAATTGCATTGACCTTTTCCTCTCCAAGTATTGAGGGGAAAGCACAATGTTTGATGATCGTATATGGGCATGTGTGGAAAGCTTTTTTCCCCTTCTCTTGGAAGATGAGCTACTTCATGATTGTCGGAGAAACAAAACAGGTTGGGTGAATGTAGACACATGTCTAGGTGAATTGAGTCTTTCTTTCCATTAAAATTGGGATAGGTCAACGCAATCATTGTTTTTTGATAAATTGGTTAATTTTAGTATGGAATAGGGAAAGGATTCAACTATTAGGGTGAATGAAGCTACAGAGTCACCAGCATTCAAGTTTTCAATAACATTTTCATTTCAGTGCTGAACTCTGCTGACATATTTCATAAGAACCAGAATAAAAAATAAAAAAAAGCCTACTTCTTGTCATATCTGCAGGGCGATTATACTGTGAAAGTCTTACGTGTCTGTTTCTATTTCCATTTTTCTGTGTAGTTAGAGACTTGAAACTGTTTTTAGTTTATGAAACTGAATTGAACTTTTTTGTTTTTATTGATGCTGTTTGTGATCTCTTATGTTGATTTTCTGGCTAGCTTTTTTCCTTCAGGAGCCTTAAAAATTTGAACTTTTTAATTGTAATTTAAAATTGTTGTTCTGATAAGGGGAAAGCATGTTTGATGAAGTGCTAGGTTAGTGGTGGTGGTACTTGGCTCATTTATCATGAACAGAGGAATATTTTTCATGCTGGTATATGCATGCCTAGGTAATTGTTGCCCTTTGTTTTCATCTCCCTTGGAGATCTTACCAGTTTGGAATTAAGACATCATCTGCTTAGCATGCATAAAGTGCTTTTCTTTTTCTGCAAAGTCCAAACAGTAGAATTGAGTTTGGCTTGGACGTCAAAGCACTTGGGTCAGGGAGTGGGAAAAGGTTATTTATTTATTTATTTTCTTTGTTCTCTTTTCTATTTTTGTGCCTTCTAACATTGCATGCTTGTATTTTTATTCCAGGTATTACCTTATCATTGGATCAGGTACATGTCTCAAACTTTATGCTTTTTTACAATGGTTATGGATTCAGAAGTGATGTTAGTCATTATGACTTAATTTTGTTCATTTGCAGTGGAACATGCTCCGTGATCATGTGGAAGAAATTGACAAGGCTCTTGGTCATTCTTAGGGCATCATAGGACATGAGTAGTTCTGTTGATTTTGCTAATGAATGGTAGTCTCAAGGATACTAGGATGTTTGGTTTTGGTCTTGGTCTTGGTTTCTAGAAAACTGGAATGGCGTAGGTGGGCATGCTTTCTTCTTTTGGATTTGGTTGGGGATGGTTGAATATCTTGTCTTGTGTATAAATGGTATCTTGGGAACCCCTAGCAATGCAGCACAATTACTGGCATAGTAATGTTAGTGTAAACAAACCTTTTGTTCAGAGGATTTGACTAGCAGGATGGTTTAATGGCTTAAACTTTCTATTCCACCCTTCCTCTTGTTTTAGTTTATGGCATTGTGAGTTGATGAAGTTACTCCATTTAAAATGATGCATATTGCTTTCTTGGTTTTGGTATTCTGTTTCTTTTGAAAGAAGAGTAACTGTGAGAATTAATATCATCAACTCAAGTGTTACTACAAGAATAATAACTTGAACAATTGATTGAATAGATAAAATCATCTTGTAGGTTCCTGTGATCTGTTTTTCAGTTGATTCTGAACATGGTGAAAAATGATTTCCCACTACTGATGGATTACAGAAAAGTTGAGTGGCTCGTACTGTGCAAGCAAAGTTGAAAGTAGAAAAGATGAAAGTCTTGCAAAGTTCTCTCTTGAATAGTTTTCTAGGTCTGCCAAATAAAAAGAGAAAAAAACACAACGAAAATAGATGAAAAAAATGCTTCCATAAATAGCAAAGGATGAAAGTCTCTGCCCTGTCTAACGGGCTACCTTTCCTTCCCCTCCAAAAGGGGAGATGAAATAGCCCTAAATTCACTGTCCTCTTGGTTTAATGGAGTGTAGACCTAGTTTATGATAGTAGATCTGCTAAGATATTTGACGATTTAAATGTAATTCTACATATTTAATTTTATGCTTGGAATACATACTGAGTGTTCATTTTAAACTGCCTTGTTAATTTTTTTGCATGCAATACAAATTAAACAATAGTATCATCTAATAACTTTTGTCCAACTGATGTAACTGCTCTCGCTTTCTTCGTCCAGACACTGAAGAAAAATTATGGTCTTGGTGGGCTAGGGAAGCCATTTTTCTTTCATTCCATCTGCTTTCAGATCAGACGAAAAGAGCATGATGCTCTCTGTCACGATCTGAATTTTGAATCCTAAGGTTCTGGTAGGGTTTGTGCCTCAATAATTATGATAGAATCAATTGTCACATGCTGATGTTTTTTTTATTAA
>Ga0325414_1001988_pt1 | contig 20324 bp, 12 predicted proteins | sample PopdelMetagenome_8_FD_206183 | JGI IMG/M metagenome (GOLD analysis project Ga0325414, IMG submission 206183) | Populus deltoides microbial communities from Bellville, Georgia, United States - Leaf-PdKOR-R3 | ecosystem: Host-associated > Plants > Phyllosphere > Phylloplane/Leaf | place: USA... | reverse complement strand
CTATGTTTATTATTAATTTAATGGTTTTTTAAAAAAGAGGGGTATTAATTTAATGAAGAAAATTAGAAAACAACTGCAACAAGCTGTGGTTTCATGCTGAAAGAAAGCTCGTCCAAGTGGATTGATTCTGATTAATAAAAAGTTGATTGATCTTTATTTTTAAAAATCTTTTTCCTCTTGATTAAAAAAACGAGGGGTATTAATTTAATAGAAAAAAATAGAAATCAACCGCAATGGTTTCATGCTAAGAAAAAAACAAAGCTTGTACAAGTAGATTGATTTTGACTAATTGAGTGTTTGGGAGTGTTTAGATTTCTGAAATTTATATTTTTAACTGTTTTTTAAAAGTATATTTTATTTGAAAAAAATTAATTAATTAATTTGATATACCAATATAAAAATTAAAAAGAAAAACTTGAAGTATTTGTAAGAAAATAAAACATTTCTCATCACAGTACCATGCCTGTGCTGAGACAAAGTTGATTAATAATATATGAATTTTTTAAAACTTTTTTTCTTTTGTCTTTTTTCTTATGTTAAGCATTTAAAACATTCCTTTGCATATCTCGCGGGCTTCTGGTGTAATTGCGGCTCCAAACAAACACAAACACAAACACATAAGCATTGTGGAAAAGTTCTTATTTGCAAGATATTCTGTGCTTCAGGAGTGCGCTAGCCGAATCTAGAGAATGTTTGGTACTGTGTTTGTACCTGCGTTTTGTGTAAATTTGATTTTTTTTTTTATTAAAATTGAGTGTGGTTTGTACTTTTTGGATCGTTTTGATGTGCTGATATCAAAAATGATTTTTAAAAAATAAAAAAATATCATTGGCATGTATTTCAGTATGAAAAGCTATTTGAAAAGCACCCGCAACCACACTGCCTAACATACGCTTTTAAAGTGCGAAAAATATTTCTTGCTTCTTAATCCGACAAAGATTTATCTTATAAAAGATGCATGTCCTGGAAAGTACTGCCTTTCTGTGGGAAGGAGGTGCATGCCTAGTGCCTACTTTATTATGAAAAAAAGATGTAAAATGTAGCGAGTGAAGGACACGAGCTCGATCTCAAGGTCATATATATACACTTCATTTCACTCGAAAGACATTGAAATAATGAAACTCCCATGGTCAAGGGTACCCAGGAGAGACAGGCATGCGGTTGCTTTTAATTTCGTAGAATAACGTGGCCTCAAGTGTTCCGAAGTCAAAAGTTACTGTTTTTTTTTAAAAAAAAATAGTTAGAAAATACGGGTGAATCCGTATTTTTAAAAAAATTTAACTTTTCTTTGTTTTTATTAAAAATTAATTTTTTAATATTTTGAATCATTTTGATGTGTTGATTTTAAAAAATAAAAAAAATATTATTTTAATGCATTTCAAAATAAAAAAATACTTTAAAAATTAACTACAATTATATTTTTAATGGTTAGAATGATCTATTGTATTTTTTAAAATCTTATCTCATAATTTATTTTCTTAGTGGTTAAGCGTTCACCATTTTTATTATTTTTAATTAGATTTTAAGAAATTAAACAAAGTAATGACCAACTTGTATCAAGTTTTCCGATTAAAAAACTTTACTTGAAAAGAAAGTGTATTTAAAATAATAAAAATTCATTGTTAAATTTTCACTAAAAAATATATTTTTTATACAACTTTTAGATAAAAATCTTACAGCGAATCCGGTCCGTTGTCCACGTCAAGTATGGACAAGGATTTCAAAAGTCGGACAAAGGAAACACAAATATCAACGATGAATACGATTGCTCTAAACTTTCTTCTTTGGTACTACTCGTTTAAAATAATTATTTCCGTTGGTGTTCATTTAGGAAAACTTTATAGTGATAGTTAGTAATATTTTATTAGTTATTTTTAAAAATTTATTTTGAAAAAATATATAAAACTTATGATCCATTAAAAATAATAAAAAATATTTTCATCTAATAATTTATTTATTTTTATTTTTTAAAAATTAATTTAGAAAATGAGTATCATGAAATTACATATAATTTACTGAATCAAAATGAGTATTCAACTATAGTACTAGAAAATCTTCGAAATGAAGTCATGACCTAAAAATCCCATGCACTCGCTATCTGCCGCGAATTACGAACGTACGGAGGAAGTTGCTTGCCGACAACTATGAGACGAGCAGCGTAATTATATGCCGACTAAACAGTGCTTTGTTGAAGCGTGTTTTTAGGTAGGAAAATTTATAACCCAAATGGATAAGAAGCATAAAATTGGTGACAAGAAGTTGACAGCTGAATATACAGAAACAATAATAATAATAATATGTTTTCAAAATATATAAATTCTTTCTAAAATTATTTTTAAAAAATTTCAAATTAAAAAAAATGAAAATATTGTGTTTGCCGTGTGACCCAGTATATAGGTTAGAAACAAGGTTTGTTATCCTATAATATCTTTAAAAAATAATGGGTGTATTTAAAAATATAATAGTAGTTGTTTTTTAAAATATTTTTTATTTAAAAATATATTAAAATAATTTTATTTTTATTTTTTTAAAATTATTTTTAACAGCAATATATTAAAATGATTTAACTAGCCTATGCTAAGTAACCTGGACTAACAATATGCCGGAATCATGCTTTCTTTACCGACAGAGGAAAAGGGAAGCATTAAATTACCAATGCCATTCCTAGTGTCAATAAGCCCCCCCCACCCATTATTTTCCATGATTGTTAAGTTTAATCAAGTATGCTTGTCGTTATAACCTTCTATCAAGTTTTAGTCATTTTTCAATGGATTGAAATGGAGACTATTATAATTGATTTTTTAGATTGGCCAATGCAATGCTTTTCTTTTTTAAAAAAAAATCAAAGGCATAATGCAAGTGTGAGGAATGTTAGGTGGTCTTGGGATTATGCTAACTTTTGCTTTTATTGATGTTTTTCAAATTTGCATTTATCTTGAGAAAATATTATATTTATGTTTTTTTTATGATTTTATAAAATAATATCAAAAAATAAAATTAATTATTTTAATGTATTTTTAAATAAAAAATATTTTTAAAAATTACCCTCCAGTATCGTACTTACACTTAATTGTTTAAGCTTCAAAAAAATATTTTTCAAGTGAACTTACATATGCATATATTAGCTTGTGTAATTAATTAATTTTAATTATATGAAATAATAAGAATAATATTACAAGATTTAAACTAACGACTATTTAATAAAAAAATGACTCCAGTATCATCTTAAAGAAAGCTTAACGAACAACCACCTTCCCAGCACTGTCTTTAAAACGTTGGTCTCACCACCCGTATCTGAGAGTTAACTTCATGCACACATCACTCTTTTTTTCATTTCAATCTACCAAAAGCTACAGAGCAAGCAAATGCACAATCCGTCATAAACAAAAGGAAGGAAAAAGAGGAAGTGGGCCGGCTTGGATTTTCAATCAAATATCGTTCCTTCTCAACTGTATCTACCAAGCTACCATATTCCAGATTGCTGCAAGAGGTTCGTTAATCTATTCTTTACTCAAAAGTGCTAAAGCTTGCCAGATCAGGAGATTTAAGACGAGAATAGAAGTCGAAGTGATTCAAATCTTTGAAACCAAAAGCTAAAGAAGTGATCCCACCTGTGCATATATTCCATACAAGTCATTTAGTTTCCCGTAATAGCTAGAGGTATTTCTCTTGATAATCTCCTGCTAGTCTCTGCTCGTTCCTTGAAGGCTTGTATGCTTAAAGGCATGGTCCAGATATACAAGATCCTTCATAGTGCAATAGGTACGTTGAGATCAGCTGATTGGAAACTTTAGAGAGGAGGGAAAGAGATGGGAGTCTGATCAGTACTATTCTTGAATAGAAGAATCATATTTTGACGGGGTAAAGAGGGGTAAAGTCGCTTGAGTATATGATACAGCTTGAAGCGTTTACTTCATTGCTTTGGTTTTGCATCTTCTTCCTATTTCTCCCTTTCTTTTTTAGTATAAAAAATTTACTTCGTTGATTATCCTTTGTATCAGTGTTGTAATTGGCTAAATTACCTACTATACCTACTATACCTACTATACCTAGATATTTTTCTTTACATATAAGGTTTTTATATTCAGAGCTCGAAATTATCTAGTATATAATGTGTGGAGGAGTGCTAGCTATTGATATCAAAGGAGAGACGGGGGAAAGCAACTCACGAAAACTCTTTCTTGCTGATGCAGAGGTCACCATTGATTGTTCTCTCTGTTTCCTAGAAGCCTGTTAAAGAATTTCTGAGATTACTCCAGCAGCTGGTTTGTGACTTCTTCCACATTTTTGCTCTGCACTTTCTTTATTACAACAATTCTCTTAGATTGCCATATGTATGGAGACTAACTCATGACATCAACTCTAAGGGAGGCTTGGGATTCAGTATGGTGTCTGTGTGTTCTGTTCAATTTTACATTTTATTCTGAAATAAAACTTGAAATGAAAACATAATCTTGTTCTCTTCCGGGGGTCCCATGCTTCTTCTTCTTCTTCTTGCTATGAATGAAAGATTCTATGATCGTAGAGAATATGTTATAGGGCAGGTTTTTTAAAGCTTTATGCTTCTTCTTTTTTTGGTTCTAGAAAATTAATGAAGAATTACGCCTGCAGAAAATGGATTTAAGACAACTTTAACCAATTGATTAATTGTTTTACGGACTGCTGGTGCTATTTCGATTAAATTTTAGTATAATAAACACAATTAATTCACCATGAATAGGAAGTGAAAATAACATGATGTATAATTTATCTAATCTTAATGAAAATATCAGGCCAGGTAACATTTTTTTTTTTTTTGATTAACTAGATTTTAAACTTTGAAGTTTGAACGGCTAATATTGAAACCAAACGGACAGCAAATCTAACTTTTCATGATTTTCTTAAGAGAATTCTTTACACGTGTCTAGTAAATGATAAAGAACTTAAAAAAACCCTTAATAATAGTAAAAGGGGGCCTGCCTTCGTGGGACGTTGGAGTCTCCTGCCAGCAAGGTGTTTGTTTGATTTTCTATTTTTAGTAAGGTGGCCACGTGGCATCCACAGAAAATTGCTTTCCGTGTCCTGAGTGCTTATCTTGGCAGTCCCCTCATATCTCTGCCTCGTGCCTCCATTACGCAGCATCAATGCTGTCGGCTGGATTTGATATTTATTTTGGATCCTTATCTGTTTGCTGTCCCCCTCAATTTATTTATTTATTTTCAATTTCTTAGCTTCAAAATTTAATAAAGTTTTGTTTCAAATAATTTTTAATATTTGTTCGATCTTTGTCCAAACTCAGCCATGTTAAAATCAAAGATTTTTTTTTTAAATTAAAATAAAATTATATCAGATAAAAATAATAGATTTAGACTATCTTGAAAATCTATAAATTAACTTAATAAATCATGACCTAAGTTAAAATTCACTATTCATTTGAATGCTTATTTATAATTATTCTGGAATATATTAAAATAATATTTTTTTTTTAAAAAAATATTTTTAAACTCCGATCTTATCTTCAAACACTGACCTCGAACTAGATAGATGATTGTTATTTTTCTTTGCTAATATAATTACAGTTATGGAGCTTTTATTTATTTATTTATTTATTATTACTATCACCGTTGAAAGTGCCTTTTGATGTGAAGTGAAGCGTCACACTGTTTGTTTTGCTGCGGCGGCATCATTCTATTTTCGTTTTGATTATGTAAATTAACTGTAGATTTCATTTTATAGGATTAATTAGCTTTTTCTTGAGAGCAGCAGCACTGCCAACCAGTTGATCGGGTAAGCGTAATAGTACCTGTACTTTATACTTAATTTCACTCCAGTACTTCAACTTTAGATATGTTTTTAACTGAATGCTTTCGTTAGTTTTCCTTTACAATTCAATTATTTTCCCCTAACTACCCTCCATTTCTTTTCAGTTTTTCCTTCACTTACTATAAGAAAAATTAAAATAAAATCGTTTTTTTAAATTAGCATTCTAACCGTGGTCAAGATACTAATTTATGATTTCCAAAAAAAGGACAAATTCAACAATTAATCGAAAATACAAGGACTAGACAAATTAGCATTCTAACCACTTTTGTTACCGAACCACCCCTAATTTTTACCTTGTTAAAATCCGATAAAACAGCCTCTCATAAATATAAAAACATTAACCCTCTCGACATTTACTTTTTAACCACGGTAAAAAAAATGCCGGGAAACCTCCCCCAGCCTGCTGTTCTCATCATCCTTCCGTATCATGCAACAGTAAAATACAGTTATAAATACACTCTACTACACTTGACCTAGCCTACTGTTTTATCACTTCGAACTGTTTTTTTTTTTAATTTATTTTTTAAATCGCATTTTTAAGCAAGCAGGCAGAAGTTATTCTTGAGAGTGTAGATTTTTTTGAAAAGAGTAACTGTTTTTTTTAAAATGATTTTAATGATGGAAAAAGTAACTGAAAATGAGATGATTTTTCTGACGGTGGTGCCATCTCCCCGACGACAGAAATAAGAGAATGACAAGTTTGTTTAAAGGCTCGCCGTGTATACGCCAGCAAGATGATTTGGAAGCTGGTGAAAATCGTTCTACTGACTTCGGCCGTGATGCCGACTCTTCGTCTGGTCCTTTTGATATCGTCAGCACCAAAAACGCTCCCATCGACAGCCTCCGCAGATGGCGGGTACGTTCTCGAGTCTCTCGTGTTTTTTTTTTTTTTTTTTGCGATTTATAAGGTAAGGTAATTAGTTTTTATTTTGTGTTTCTAATGTAAATGTGTGTGGATTTCGTAGAAAGCTGCGCTCGTGCTTAATGCTTCTAGAAGATTCCGATATACTCTGGACTTGAAGAAGGAAGAGGAGAAGAGGAGAATATTAAGCAAGATAAGAGCACACGCGCAAGTGATTTGGGTAAATAATGCTTTAGATTTAATTAATAATGATAATTATTTTTTTTTTATAATGTTTTGATTTGCAGGAGGTTATGTTTTGTTAATTTTAATATTTTTTTTTTGGTATTGTATTAGGCTGCACATCTTTTCAAGGAAGCTGGGAATAATAGCGTAAATGGTACTTTCCCGTTCCTTTACCGTGCTTAATGTGGTGTGGTTTTGTTACCACAGTATGATATGGTTTGATTAGGCGATAATTATGGTTATTGTTTAAATATTTGTGCTCATTATCATGTGTTATGAAATGATTATTATATTTGTCGCATTCTTGTTCGTTTGCTGTATTTAGCGTGAAATAATCATTTGTTTGTTCAGAATTTTAGATGTGTTATCTGGTCTTTTATTCATTTCTTTGTTGATTTCATCTCCCCCCACTCATGTTTCTTTCTTTTTGTTTACTTGATGTTATTTGCTGCGAAGGGCATTGTGTCTTGCTGGAAAATCGTTGGCATTCTTTTTCTTTGTCGTATTTGTTTATTTTTATTTCATGGTTCTCATTTTGACAGATGGTTACCTTGGTCTGATGCACGGTGGAATTTTTGAAGTTTATATTGGATACTGTTTATAATAAGATTTCCTGTTAATTTTTTTGGTGTGTTAGTTGAACGGGTAATTTATGATTTCTCCGAGATGTTCAGTGCACCACAGGTTTTTAATTGCATTCTCGTCACAAGAAGTATGGTTTGAAAATGTTATACTGTGCTGGTAGTATGTGAACTAACCGAAATTTGGGGATGGCAGGAGACACAGAACCACATCCACCCCCCACTGGTGATTTTGGAATTAGCGTGGGGCAAATTTCTGCAATCACGAGGGATCATGATCATAATGCTTTGGAGGCACTCGGTGGGGTAAGTCTACCACTCTCTTTGTTCTCTGTATTATTTTACTATTCTTATCTTAGATTCATTTTCTTATTTTATATCTACCAGGTAAAAGGGGTTGCAGATGCATTGAAAACTGATATAGAGAAGGGAATTCATGAAGATGATGCTGATTTATTGAAACGGAAGAATGCATTTGGATCAAATACATATCCTCAGAAAAAAGGAAGGAGTTTTTGGGTAACTTCTTTTGCAGATTTGTACCTAGTATCATTGCTTACTTTTCCCTCTATTTTCCCCCTTCTTTCTCTACTTCTTTGACCAAAAAAAAAGAAGAGTACTGTACACCCTTGATTGAATTTAGTATGGTGCTTTCTGTAGATGTTCCTTTGGGAAGCTTGGCAAGATCTTACTTTGATCATATTGATGGTAGCTGCAGTGGCCTCTTTGGTGCTGGGTATGAAGACAGAGGTGAGTTTCTGCAGGGCATAACTGATTATGCCACCATTATTTGACCATATAAACCAGAAGAATGCTTCATCCAGAACTTTCAATGAATCGATTCATTTAACTTTCGATAACCTGATCCTCGCTTCTTGGAGGCGAATAAGGCGAATAAATTTTGGTTTCGCTTGTGCTTACATTATATACACGGCAATAATCTGGTTTGCTTTTGGGAAACAAGATTGATGGTTGATTAAGAAAAAGAATCAAACGCTTGCAGTCCACACATATAAACATAGGGATGTAAACACACAGACACAAAAAATAATGAAAAAAAGATGGCATTGGTGCATTAAAACACTAGAAAATTGCCAATTAAGTTCACCTAGTTTCTTGAATGTGGTCTCCATGTCAACTTGCGTGCTATATGTTTTTGTAACGATTCCTTGACCTTTATCTGATCAATAAATTGTTGTTTACTTATTCAGAGGGTCTTGCACTTTCTTTTGCAGGGTGTTAAGGAAGGATGGTATGAAGGGGCCAGCATTGCTTTTGCAGTTATTCTTGTCATTGTTGTGACAGGTATGGAGATGCATTTATAGCGCTTTATGTATTTGAATTGGGAAAAATTAAGTTTTGTATAGAGTAGCAAATTAGTGGATCCCCCATTGCTTAGTAGAGTTTTTTGTTTTAATCTTCTCAGGATAATACTTATGTGATTCAGTTACAATGTTAAGTTTGTCAAATCTATTTGGTTTCTTGTGTTAAAATTCCTATAGATGAAACACTGTGGTTGGTCTTGTAGGATGACGCCTGGTGCCTTGTTACATATTTGTGCTGTGTTTCCCTGCATTTCTTTGTATCGATTTCTGTTGCTGGATGTGTGGGTGTGTGTTGAATTTACAAAAAACTTCCCAATAACAATCACAAAACTGTTACGTGCTGCAAATAGTGGAAATAGAAGAGATTCTAAGCAACAACAATATTGCTTAATTAACAGAACTACCATTAATGCAGAAGTGAACAAAAAATGGAGGACCATTGACTGTTTTGGCTTTGATATATTGAATCCATTCACATCGATCCATCTAACTATGCCAATATATATATGAATGCTATGCGTTATTATTTGATTATAATAATGCCTGAAATCTTGAACTGCTATAATGTGCTATAATTTTTGCAAATGCTGTGTCATCGTTTGCCAGTTCACGTTGATCCATTTAAGTATGCCAATATATATAGGTTTTTGTGAATGCTGTGTTATTATTTTGACTATAATAATGCTTGAACTGCTATAAAGTGCTATAATTTTTCAGAAGTGGCAGAATACTTGTCTGACCTACCAGCTTTTTTGGTATTTGTCATTTATCCTGTTTGTCTTTGTTCATCTGGTTGGGAAGATCAAAGAAAAGCCTTCAACTGTGATTTGCTTGCTTTATTGGATTTCTTAATATTTGAATGAGTTATTTAGTATGATAGGAGAGACCTGTTGGGGGCTAGCCAAATATCACTGGTGGGTCATATAAGATACTTAGAGTCATGTCTTAGACAATCTGGTCATGCTCTCTGGTCATTTTGTTAAAAGTCCAAATTTTCTTCCAAGGACTAGCATGATGGAGATGATGTTATATATCATAGATGGATATGAGTATGTTGCTTTTTTCTGTGGTCACTAATATTAGCTTGAACTTTGAGCATCTACTAGAATCTTTTTCTATATGTCCTCCTCTTCCTTTCTTTCTTCAGCTATAAGTGACTACAAACAATCTCTTCAGTTTCAAAATTTAAACGAGGAGAAGAGAAACATACATTTGGAGGTGCCTTTCTACTATGGCAGTTTTATTTTATTTTATTTTTAATTATGGGCATTTATTTGTCTTGTACTTTAAATTTAAATTTAAAGGCTCCTGTGTAGGTTACCAGAGGAGGTAGAAGAGTTGAAATTTCAATATATGATATTGTTGCTGGTGATGTTATACCCCTTAACATTGGTGATCAGGTAATTTTCATTTTCTGGTAATTTTCATTTTCTGGTAATTTTCATTTTCTTCCCCTACTTCATTGGCGTCCTTCATATTTCTCCAGGTTCCTGCTGATGGAATTTTAATTACTGGTCACTCCCTTGCTATTGATGAATCAAGCATGACTGGAGAAAGCAAGATTGTAAGCCTTGGATTTATATTTCAACTTGCTGATATTGCATTATTACGCTCGTTGTCTTCAAGTTTGATTGCTTTTTTTTCAGGTCCAAAAGAATTCCAGGGAACCGTTTCTAATGTCTGGCTGCAAAGTTGCAGATGGTAGTGGCACTATGCTGGTAAAATTTAAATGTTCTTATTTTTCTTCTCTCTTTCTATTCCCCTCTGCTAAGTACAATAATTTTCAACTTTTTAAAAATCCATCTTGTTGGCTCATCAAAGGCAACTAATGGAGGGATATAGTTAGGGTCTCAACATTGTTTTTGGTTTCTATGTATTTGAAAGGAAATAAGAGAGTAAAAAGAGGGAAAAAGGCTGGTAGTACGTGCAGCAATCTTTTTGTTTGTCCTTGAGGGACCGAGGGTTTGTCTTCAACCTAGCCTTACCCCATCCCTTTTACTCTGCATGGGGTATTCGGATCCCTCTCACATTCATTTGGACATGATATTTTAATTGTAGCCTTCCAAATTTACTGGGCAAGATCTTACTATCCAAATTCCAACACAACTATTTTCATATTTTTCATAAACAAGTAATTATACACCTCAATTCATTGTGGAAAACTAAAAAAGAAAAAGCAAACAAATTATATAAAAAAGTACAGGCTGCATTTCATCAAAGATTTATAATCAAAAGAAGAAATGGATAATCAATAAATAACGATAAATTAGAGAATTTATGTTTCTCTTGCCATGTGAATCATTGTTTTTTCTAAATTGCTAGCTTCAAAAAGTGCACAACAAGGAATCTGATTTCAAATTGTTAACTGTGGACCCAACTTGTCCATCTGTGCTTGAACAAGAAATGGATGGTGTAAATGATTCGATTCTTTTTTCTTTTTAATTTTCTTCTAACTGTTTATTCATTCTTAGAGTTGAATCATCAAAGAATATCTATGTAGAACGATGGCAGTAATTATCCTGAAATTTTAGATTTGCTTTTGTTTGAAATATCTACTAGCCATTCTTTTAATTTGAATGGCTGAGATTAAAACAACAAGATATATCACATTCTAAAGAATATGAGAGGATTTCAGTCCTTGCAAGGGAAAGCACCATTGGGATGAATGGCGTTGGTGATTTGGGGAATGCTTTGAGGAATCTTTTTTTGTTGATGTAAATTTTCCTCATGCTTGTTTTGTGTTCTTCTTTCCCTCTTTTTTTTTCCATGTTCATTGATAACATTGCCATAGTACCACCACTTATTGAAAACCAGTTTTGTAATGTTCCTGAAGCTATCAAAGGCTTTCACTTTTAAGGATTGAAACTTTGCTTGCTTGTTGATTGTCAAAATCTTGTTCTCAACTGACAGATATAATTAAGGATGCCAAGGGTGTGCTTTCATGGTAGGGGTTGATGGTTTATTGGCCTCTATTTACCTTGCTAGCTTACGTGTCTTTTTTTTTTTTCCATTGTCTGCAGGTAACAGGTGTTGGAATTAATACTGAATGGGGGTTGCTCATGGCTAGTATTTCAGAAGACAATGGTGAAGAAACACCTTTGCAGGTTGGTTTTCTCAATATTGGTTTGTAATAACCTTTATATTATAAGCATCATATTTAGTATTTACTGTTAGTGACTGCTTACAGGTGCGCTTGAATGGGGTCGCAACTTTCATTGGTATTGTGGGGCTGACAGTAGCTTTGCTTGTCTTGGTAGTCCTCTTGGTCAGGTAACTGCGATATCTTTTTCTTTGTCTTCTTCACCTCTCTTTATGTCTGTATGTTGAATTTGCAAATTTGATCCAACAGATATTTCACTGGACATACAAAAAACTTTGATGGAAGTCCTGAGTTCGTAGCGGGTAAAACAAAAATTGGTAAAGCAGTTAATGGAGCTGTTAAAATTCTGACCGTCGCGGTATGTGCTCCTTTCTTCAAGCATTCTCCTTAGTCTCTATATGCCTCTGATTAACTAACTTTATAATCCTTGTAGGTCACCATTGTTGTAGTTGCAGTGCCTGAAGGGCTTCCCTTAGCAGTTACTTTAACGTGAGTTTACCTTCTTGTAAAATTAGTCCAGTATCTTGGGCAGCATTGTTTATCCAAACATCATCCATTATTTCTTTCATCAGCGGTCATCACAAGTTCAAATTACTACTATCTTTCATTAACTATGCATTTTGTGCTGTTCAAAAAAAAAAAAACCATGCATTTTATTATTACCTTTTGTAGCAGATTAATTCCCACCTTTCCTTTTATATAGCAGGTGATGTTACCTCTGACTTTCAAATACTGGTTTCATGATTGAATTTCTTATGCTTAAAATAGACTCTCTCTCGTTCTTTGTTTTTTTTTCTTCTTCTATGACAGTCTTGCATACTCGATGAGAAAAATGATGAGAGATAAGGCTTTGGTATGTGATGTTCTATATTATTGTTGGTGGTTTTGATGACCTTGACACTCTGTGGCTTAAATAGAAGTTGAATCGCAGGTGCGCCGGCTTTCTGCTTGTGAAACCATGGGCTCTGCCACCACTATTTGCAGTGATAAGACTGGAACTTTGACCTTGAATCAGGTGAATCTTGAGGAAAAGATTGTTCTCATAGCTTTTCCTTGACTCGGATGGGGGAGTGAGTAATAGGGTCAGTGTCTTTCTTCTCGCATTAATTTCAAAGACCTCTTTGATTTACAGATGACCGTTGTGGAAGCTTTTTCTGGAGGGAAAAAAATGGATCTTCCTGAAAGTAAATCACAGTTGCCTCCTATTTTGTCTTCTTTACTTATTGAAGGTATTGCACAAAACACAACCGGCAGTGTTTTTGTTCCTGAGGTAAGTTCAAGGGATTTCTCATGCTTTTTTTTCTTAAATATGAAAAATGTAATTGAGCAGCTGATCAAGTATCTAGGACATCATATGATTTGCTGTTACTGCTCTTTGGCAGGGAGGTGGAGATCTAGAGATTTCTGGATCGCCAACCGAAAAGGCCATTATGGGATGGGCAATCAAGGTCTGTTTTTTTAACTTACTCTTGTTTGCTATAAGGTGAAATTTTGAATTCTAAATCAGATCATGGGTATTCCTTGTTGGTAGCTGGGGATGAATTTCGATGCTGTCCGATCTGAGTCGAATGTCATTCATGTATTCCCATTCAACTCTGAGAAGAAAAAAGGCGGGGTGGCACTACAGCTGGTAATATAACTACATTGTTAATTTGTTATATTATAGTAACCTTAGTGAAAGCAAATTGACAGTCCAGTATGGAACTGTGCTTTGGGAAAAGTTGATTTTTGTTTGGTGCTTCTCTTTCTCTTTAAAAGAGTATCAAGTACATACTATCCTTCATTTCTAAGATTGTGAAAAGCCCAAGAGTGTGTTGTTATTGTTTTTTGTAACTCAACTCATTTATGTTAAATACCAATTGAACCGTTACCTTTATGATTCATCCATTGCACCAATATGCTAAAACTGAGACCTATAGAACCTTGCTTGTGTGTATGAAGTAATTCGACTCATTTGAACATCGTTGACTAGCAATACTCAAGAGTTCTTTCTTTTGCTAAAGTTTTGGTCGGCAATAAAAATAGCACAGTAAAATTTATTTTCTATGCAATTCATAAACTCTAGATATCATGGCCTACAATATTTTTTATACAGGCCAGAAATGTAGTCCATATATAATTAGGAAACTAATTGAAAATTGTGAATTTGAACCAATATTGTATTCTGCTCTTATGAGATGTGATTCAAAATTGTTTAATTTTTACAGCCCGACTCTCAAGTGCATATACATTGGAAGGGGGCTGCCGAAATAGTCTTAGCCTCATGTACAAAATATGTTGATGCAAGTGGTAACACAGTGCCATTGGATCAAGACAAGGTTGGTTTAAATGGTTGCTTTCTCTGATTAAGTTTGTCCATGTATTGTGTTTGGTAAAAGGAGGTTAGTCACAGTTCTTTGATTGGAAATGTTGTTTTCTGTTCTCTCACATCAGACTTTTCTCTTTATTTAGAGAACTGAAAAGCAATAATGTTTGTTTCGTCATTTTAAGAGGCACCTGCTATTGTTGATGGTATCATTCATGTTATAATAGGATTCTTTTTGGTGAAACTGGTGATTGATTTCAGGTGTTGTTTTTTAAGAAAGCTATTGAAGATATGGCTTGCAGTAGTTTGCGTTGTGTTTCCATTGCATATAGAACATATGACATGGACAAAGTTCCAGCTGATGAACAACAACTAACTCAATGGGTGATTCCTCAAGATGATCTTGTTTTGCTTGCAATTATTGGCATAAAGGTACATGTTGCCATATGGTCGAGATTATCATTTATCCCACTTGTTTACGATGACATCCTTATTTATCACACCAAGAATGCTGTTCTATTAATGGCCTTGTGAGATGCAACTAATTTACTCATTCACTTTGTTGATTTATGTAATCTAGTTTTGCTTCACTTGGCTCTTGACATTTATATTTACACAATTTTGTTTCACTCAGCTGCTGAACATTTACATATTCGCATATAATTAAATTTTATTTCAGACTGTTATGATTTATATTTGCATGCTACCTTGTATATAAAATTATGCAGGACCCATGTCGTCCAGGTGTGAGAGATGCTGTTCGACTGTGCCAAAATGCTGGTGTGAAGGTATTTTTGCTTGTCATGTTTTAACCCGTCTGCGTGATTGATATGCTATCAGTTATTTGTTGTATGACGCTGCAATTTCTTTTTTGTTCTCCAACCTTTTTTGTATTATAAAAGCTCTGTTGGATTCATTCTTCAGCATGCTGAATGCTGGTTTCTGATAACTTTGAACTTGTATCAATTCTGGTATGAACGATTATTTTGGAAAAACAATTTGGGATATACATAACAGATTTACTTTTCCTTTAGAATTTCTGAACCACATATTTTAGGTCATTATTTATTTATTTATTTTCTAATTTTTGTGTGCTCGTTTCCTTTGAAATTACTAAGCTTTTGATATCTTGCTCTATATTGATCGCAATGCTCCTATGTCTTGGTCTCTCCCATCTCCTAGAGAGTCAAGTCATTGTGATATTTGATGCTCAGCTAGTTTATATTTCTCTTTCTACTTTGCTTTGTTTTCCCTTAAATATAAAAATAGTTTGATTGAGTTGAATATAATTGTTATCTAGGTTTTAGTTTTGAATGTTAATGCTGGTCATTCTTTTATGCTTGCAATTTGGAAGATTGTTGCTATTGGGTCAAATATAATTCTATATTTGAGAGTTTTCTCAAATTAAGGGGGAAATGCATTGAAACAGGTTTTGGTTCCTAAGATAGATCATGCTTTTATTTCTTCCACACTTAAAATATTTAAAAGCAGCCAAGGACAACTGATTTTGTTCATAAACTTTAACTTTAGTTTTGCTGGGAGGTGATTCTGAAAGTGTGGGAAATTCTGTTCCTGCTGAGCTCTCTCTCTCTCACACACGCAGTCTTTATAAATTTACCTTTTGAGAGCATGAAATTGTTCCTGATAAACAACAAGAGACCTCTATTGACCTGCAAACATAAATTGGTGGTTAAGAAGTTTAAGTGAAGTGCAGATTACTTTCTATTTCCCTGTTTCCTGTTACTGGGTCTTGTTGGGAAGTCATCTGAACTTTTTCTAATTATTGTGTTGCTTGCAGACGTTTTTAGCCATCAAGATTCTGTAATTGTATGCATCAATTAAACAAAATAGAACATTATATGGTTATGATTGAGATACAATTAGATGAAGTCTAGTGTTACAATTTTATTTTTGTATCAAGTTGATGCCATTCCACAAATAGGAGTGTTGAATCTTAGACCCCTTCTTCATTAATACATGCTTATTTGATTATGCCAGGCATTGAAATAATAACAAGGAACTTTTGTACATAGGTTCGCATGGTAACTGGTGACAATCCTCAAACTGCTAAAGCAATTGCTTTGGAATGTGGGATACTGAGTTCAGAAGAAGATGCTGTGGAGCCTAATGTTATTGAAGGAAGAGTGTTTCGTGAATATTCAGATTTAGAAAGAGAAGACATCGCAGAGAAGATCTCAGTAAGAATTAATTCTCTATTTGTTATTAGTTTTTTCTGTTTTTGTATATTTGCAAATTGTCTAATACTTAAAAGAGCCAAACTTCTTAGAAACATGTGCTATTCAAAATCTTTTAGGTGATGGGGAGGTCTTCTCCGAATGACAAGCTTTTGCTTGTGCAAGCATTGAAAAGGAGGGGACATGTTGTTGCTGTAACTGGAGATGGAACAAATGATGCTCCTGCATTACATGAGGTTTGACTTCTTTTTTCTTTTTTAATGCTGTTACAATTGTTCCATGCATTCAAAGAAAGAGTGCCACACAGTTCATTTGGTGGAAGTTTAGAATTCAAAATGCATCTGGAAGTTAGGGTCCTATATCTGAGGCATTTCTCCTAACTGGTTCCTTTTCCGTAAAATGTGTAGCCACCTTTCATTATCTGGTCGATGATTTCAAGTGCTTTTTTTTTTCTTCACAAAACAGTGGTTTTGGTTAATAATTTCAATGCTTGGTTTTCTAACCAAACAAATTTGAATTGGTTTGGGTTGAGATCTTTGCTTAAGAGAATAGTGCAGAGCCCTAGTTTTGTTATGTTTCTGTATCAATGGTTCTTAATATTATTATAATCAGTTATCTCTTTTCACAAGGTACTCTGACTTGCTACATTGCTATTATTCATTTTTTGAGTTCAGGCAGACATTGGTCTCGCAATGGGTATTCAAGGCACAGAAGTTGCTAAAGAGAGCTCAGATATCATAATTTTGGACGACAATTTTGCTTCAGTCGTGAAGGTTGACACTGTTTTCAGCTAATTTAGTTTGAATTAGAATCATCGCTTTTTTATGCTATTGCAGGACATCAGATTCTTCAAAATTATCTTCTTGACTTGTCACAGTAGATCAAGGTCTTTGGCCTTTTGTTGCTACTCACTACGACCATAGACTAACTAAATATTATTGACCATAGACTAACTAAATATTATTGAACGCCCAAGTTGTTAAGCATTTTAGGGCCAAAGTTGTGCTATTATTATTTCATTCTTTTTGAAAGTGCAAGTTTCAATTATTTTAAATGTCTCCTTAATGCAGGTTGTCCGTTGGGGTAGATCTGTATATGCAAATATCCAGAAATTTATTCAGTTTCAGCTTACAGTTAATGTTGCAGCTCTCATTATAAATGTTGTGTCTGCAATGTCTTCTGGTGAAGTCCCATTAAATGCAGTGCAGGTATTTTCACTCCTAGTATCACACAACTAAAAAAGGTTAACTGTTTCAGTTAGTCTGTATTCATGCTAATGTTTCTATCTATTTATACAGCTCCTTTGGGTTAATCTTATCATGGATACTCTTGGAGCACTGGCACTGGCTACTGAGCCTCCAACAGATCACCTGATGAATAGATCTCCAGTTGGTCGCCGGTAAGAAATGCTACGTTGGTTGGCACCTTGTCAGTGTGTAAAATGTTGAAAATTTTAAAACTGAACTCGACCTGTTCTATCGTTAGAACAGTGTCCTCCTTTCTTTGTAATACAATGAGTTGAAAATTTTATCTGGAAAGTTTTAGAATTGGAGACGCCATGTTGATTTGTCCAAGCATTTTATGCCTGGGATATTGGATGTATGTATGTTACAACTAGTGTCTCATCTGGACTTTAGAGAAGTAGATGGCTCTGTTTTAGTTCGATTCTTGAACCTGATTAATGGCTTCCCCTTACTAAAATTTCAAACCTTCCTGCCTCAGCCTAAAACTCGGCCATTTGTTTGCGTTTTGTTATTATTAGATAACTTGTGTGAGTATTAGTATATGTTTCTTCTGTAAAAATGGTGGTGCCTTTATTCTATAAGGATATTTCCCAGGTAAAATGTCTCAGTTCTGGTCTTTAATTTACTTGGTGTCTCATTATGTTCCTTTTATTTCTCTGTTATCAAAATAACTGGGACATGGTTTTGCATTTTCTATGATTTACCTTATTGTGCATACACATTTTCAGGGAACCACTAATAACAAATATCATGTGGAGGAACCTGCTGGTACAGGTACGTTTAGTGTTTGGTTTTATTCTATCTATCTTGTCAATATTAACACTTCAAATTGCTATAAATTTTCTGCTTAGTTTTTTGTTTTTTTTCCAGTCACATAACATACAATAATGGTAACTGTTGATTGTCGTTTCTAAAATTTTAGGCAGCATATCAAGTGACCGTGCTGCTTATCCTTAATTTTCGAGGAGAGAGTATACTAGGTTTGGAGCATGAGACCCCTCAGCGTGCGACCGAAGTGAAGAACACCTTGATATTCAATGCATTTGTGCTCTGCCAGGTAAGTCTTTTAAGTGCTCTTAATAAACTGAAGGAACAAACAACTAAAATGATTCCAGTTAAATTCCATCTTAAGCATTGTTGTATGATTTGGTTGTTGAGAGTTCCTAACTACAAGGCATGATAAGGGACTAATTTTTTGAAATGCAGATCTTCAACGAATTTAATGCCCGGAAACCAGATGAAATCAATATTTTCAAAGGGATTTCAAAAAACCACCTATTCATTGCTATAATTGGAATAACACTTGTTCTTCAGGTAAGAGCAGTTATATTAGCCCCTCTTAAATTCTTCAATGCCCTAGGTTTTGGGCCTTTTTTGTGCTGTCCATGAACATTAATATTATTATTATTTTTTTCTCGCGTGTTTTTATAGGTAATCATAGTTGAGTTCGTTGGAAAGTTTACTTCTACCGTCAAGCTCAATTGGAAACAGTGGTTGATTTCAATTGTTATTGGTTTCATCAGGTAAGTGAAGTGATTTTCTTCAAATGTCATTTATGAATATGGTGTTAGAAGCAAACACGAGATATCCTTTCCAGAAAACATCCTATGCGTGTTATTCTCATACCATTTAGCTCGTGTTAAAATAGTTTTTTTTTTAACTATTTTTTTCTGTCCAATCAGCTGGCCGCTTGCTGCCCTCGCTAAACTGATACCTGTTCCACAAACTCCTTTGCACAAGTTCTTTACAAATATGTGTAAACGACGTGCCAAGCCTTCCAAGTCTTCCAAGTAAGAGTCTTTCGATATTTGTCTGTTCATCTTTCCTTCTTCAAGTGGGCATCAATTTAATTTGACATACCGAGTCTGATATTTCTCAATTAATGTCTTTCAGGTCATCATCAGTAGAGGTCAATAACAATTCACAGCACTAACACCGACCTGCCTAATGTAAATTTACTAGCTCTGTCAGCACTCTCTCTCCATTTTTGCTTCGTAGGATGATACAGATCTACACAGATGGCGACATGCTTGTGAATACAAGCCATCACCGGTGTTTTTTTTTTTTTTTTGCACTGATCGCTTCATGCTTGAGTTCTTAGCTAGGGTTGTTTAGGAGAAAAACCGGTGCCTTTATTTTTGCTTGGTAAATATTTTTCCACGTAGATTGTGTTTACATGTATGAAATGTTTGGAATCAAATGCGGTGAGGACACTTGGATCTGAAACACAGTTTATACCCCATGTTTGGCTGTAGTAAAATAGGGGATAGCCCAATATTTTATGTAGTGCGCCATAATTCTATTTGCTGGTTTTGATTAGGGTTTCTTTGTTTTGTTAATTTTCTAAAATATGGTTTTGGATTATTGATGATGAAATAAGAAAAGTTACTCATCTTTCTCTCCTCCGGCGGCTCCTTCTCTTCTAATCTTTTCTCCTTTTTTCCAGATCTTCTCTTCTTCGGCTGCTCTCCTTCTCCCTCCTAGCTTTCTTATTCTCCTCTCTTATTTTTGTTCAATTTTCTATAACCAATTGATATAAAGTATTTAAACCCACCCCTTTTCAAACCATCATCTCTCACCAGCCAGTTTCCACACATAGCACATATCCTCCACGGGGCCCCCTTTCACACTTGACTTGAGAAACCCATGAACCAAAGATTAACGGAGCCCCTACGGTCGATCGAT
>Ga0325414_1001986_pt1 | contig 20327 bp, 10 predicted proteins | sample PopdelMetagenome_8_FD_206183 | JGI IMG/M metagenome (GOLD analysis project Ga0325414, IMG submission 206183) | Populus deltoides microbial communities from Bellville, Georgia, United States - Leaf-PdKOR-R3 | ecosystem: Host-associated > Plants > Phyllosphere > Phylloplane/Leaf | place: USA... | reverse complement strand
TGTATCTTCCTAGTAGCCAACATGAGGCATACACGCATCATTATCATCAATAATTGCCCCCAGCAAATCTGATATTGTTTATCTTACTATTTCCCCCCAACTAGTTTGGGTTATCATCTTTCCATCAACTATCATGGTGTTAAAATGCATCATCATCATTCTTGACAAGAACTTTGCAAATTCAGTTAATGATCATTTTGTTTAAAAATCATCCTTCTTGTTTTGGGATCATGCCATAAATTTTAATGATTGAGCTTATTTAAGTTCAATTGTTGAAGTAAAATAATTGAAATGTACTTTTAAGAGTATTGTGTTGAAAATTATACTCATTTTATTGAAAGCCCAAAACATGTCATTCAATGTCAATATGTAATTTTGGATATTTTATTGATAAACGACGAGATGTATATGGGTTAGGATTGTAAGAAATAATGGTTGTCTCATGATTTTAGCTCTTTTGTTTTAAAAAAAATGAATGGATTTTCCAACAATAAAGGACCTCTTTTAGAAAGAATAGATTAGATTTAAAATAAATGTTTTGGTTTTTGAAAAGAGTAATCTTATTTTGCATTATGTTGATGATTCTATGTCACAAATAATGATAACCAACACATAAATATTTCAACTATTTTTTTAAATTATTCTCTTAGAGATTAAAACTTAGAAACATGAACGAAATGTTTTTTTTTTAATTATTATAAAGGGATTCTAAAATAATGTAACGTGGGTTATGGTTCATGGCTGGGAAGAAAAAGGATATGCATAAGGTTCAAATGGTGTTTAAGGGATTAAAAACATAGGATCACTTATTATATATAAAGATCATTTAAGCTTGTTATCTTAATTTTGATAACTCGGTGATTGATTTCACTACAACATTAATTCTTCAAGTTTTTCTCGTGCTTTGTCATTGGACATTTATCTTTAATTAAAGGTATTTTAGAGAGATTTTTGTTTCTTATTTTTCCTTTTCTTTTCCTTACTCTATTTTGTAACACTTTTGTCACTTCTAACATTTTGTCTACTTGGAGAATTTCATTTGCTCTTTGTGTGAGGAGTAATCCTAGTCTTAATTATTATTCAAAAAAAATATTTTAGGTTTAAATGAGACAACAAAGAATAATTTTTATTTATATGTGAATGCATTATCAAAGATGGAATTTCATCATCTCAAAATTAATTTTTTTATGTTGATAAATCATAGCTTTATTCAAAGCCATTTTTTACTAGGAAAACCATGAGATAGCCTTAGAGAAAAAGTGGTGGGATCATGACCTAAATGTGCATTTTTTGTCATTATTTATGTCACCAAATCACTTTTTTTTTAATCCCTTTTTAAGGTTCATTGGAAGTGAAAAGGGTAATTTTAGGGTTTAAAAAGAGATATTATCAAGGCTTTACCCTTTCAATGTTCATTAAGGGTAAGAAAGAAGATTTTGAGATTCACAAAAAAAAAAAAGATTAACCCCTAGTATTTTCTTGATATATCTTGGAATTTTATGAAATTTTTAGAACTTACCATTATATTTATCTATTTTAGATAAAATTAAAATGTCAACTATTACTTTCATAAAAATATTTTTTCATTTCAAAACAACAATTAATCATTGAAAAATTCGCACTTCATTAAAATATATGATATAGCCTCAAAACACGTGAAAAACAATAAAATCTAAAAGATATGTGAGTGTGATAATTTAAAGGAGATGGTTTGGGTCACCAATGAAAGTGTGTTGTTGTGGTAGTTGATGGTAAAGGTGGTTTGGGCTAGAATTCAATAGATAATTGTTTATGGGCATGATGATATGCTAGATTTTGATTGAGAAAATGGATAGAAGAGCGGCAGTTGTTAGAACTTTTGTTGAACGTGGTTAGGGTGTTGAAGAAATGTATGCTAGTGTTTGTTTATGTGAGAAAAGGTTTTATGTTTGTGTTTATTTTTCTATTTCCCTTTTTTTTTCTCTATTTTCTTAACACATTTTTCCTTGCTTTCCCTCTTTCTTCTCACAATTTTTTTTTTTTTTTTTGCTTCTCTTTAATGGTGGCTAGTGTTTTTTTCACTCCCTCATCTCTCTTAAAATTTCTATTCTATTTATAGTCAAAGTTTTGTCATTTTCTCCTAGTTACTTAGAGAGTAAGTAAATAAATTTGACTTTGATCCTTTTTTTCTTGATTTGTGTTTCACCCACCAATCTTTTTTTTTAATTTAATTTTTTTTTGTGTTTGGAATATTCAAAATTTTATGAAATGGGCATGAGAATGACTAAAATGCATCAAAAACATTGTTTTTTGAATTTTTTGCTTTTTAGATTCTTGAAAAATATTTTGGAAATAGGAGTCGAATTTTGGATAATGACACTCCTTATGATTATGTTTAAGGTAGTTCTTGAAGTTTTTCTAAGATGGTGGTAATTTTTTAAGAATAGTATTTACTTAGAGAAATTCACTCAAAATCATCCCTTTAACATGAATGTCATGAAAAAGGAGTTGAAACTCTTTAACTTGGCTATAGCAATCCTTGAATCTAACAATCTTGAAATCTAGAAAGTTGTTAAATATGAACTTTTCATATTAGCATCTTCAACTTTGTATTTTAGATCCAAAGCTTCATATATTGCCTTTAAACTTTTGATAAAACCATACATATTGTACAATGAGTTGTCTAAATCATTCAAGATAGAACTCTTACATATTAAATCATTATGATTTTATGCATCCATAGTTGTCGCAATAATGGGATCAAATTCTACATTAGACAGTTTAGGCACATCTTCAATCAAGAAATTCACTAAGTTCAAGGTGGTTAGATAGAATATCTTTTGTCGTCACCTTTTAAAGTTAAAATCATTGAACTTTTTAAGTTTCTCATTAAGCACTATAAAAAACAATAGAGAAATCTTTGCTACCGAAGTAATACTTGTTATGGAAGTAGTTGTATAAGCATCAAACTCTTAAGTAAAAGTTATAATTATTTTTGCTAAAAGAAACGATAGCCAAATATATATTTTGATTAAAATTTAGCTTAGAACATAGAAATCAAAATTATAAAATAACAAAATTATTGTATAAAATTTATAAATTAAATTAAATAACAAAATTATAGTATGAAATGTATAAAATAAATAATCATAAAGTATATTAAACTAAATAAATAAGTTGATTTATCCTTGAGATTGTTAGGGAAATAGTTTAGTAAAATCAATTAAATACATTTGAAGGATAACAAAAACATATGAAAAAAATATCAACTAAAAGATAAGTACATATATCAAAAAATACTTATAAAATTATAGAATTTCATATCAAAACCAATACAGAAAAGAAATTTATTGTTGATGATTATACCCTCTATTCTTAAGCTAAATTGCTCGTCAACAAGTGCAAATCATCTCAAGGCAACTTGCTTCCCAGGATTTTAACAACAATACCTCATCAGGAAACCCATCCAATCAAGGCCTACAAACTAGAAAAATTGCTCATATTTTGTTATCTATAAATAACAACGAACCTAAAGGAAGCAAATGAGGCAAAGAGAGAGTATGAAATTTCTATCTTTTTCTCGTCTACTTCTCTGACTTTTTAAAAATTAAATAAATTAAATCCATCCACCCCTCTTTATAGAGAAGGCTAGGGATAAAAAAAAAAACTAATTAGAATTGATTCCTGATAATCCAATGAATTCCCAGAATCAATAAAAATTCAATTCGACTTAAAGATGGTGACCTATTCAAGAACGAGGTTCAGGAGACGCCACATTAGGCGTCGTCAATATTTGTAACATGGGTGCCAAAGAGGGAGGTGTGCAGCTGACTGATCAAAATGGAAAGAGATGAGAGGAAGAAAACTTATATGCTAGTGATGGAAGAGCATTCCCTGCAACTGGGGTCAATCCCATGATTACCATCCAAGCCACAGCAGCATATTGCACCTTGAAAATTTGCAATTCTCACTGCAAGACATTGCGTCGTAGAGAAACACAACAAGCCCTGTATTTCTGCCTCTAGTTTTGTTTATTTGGGATGGCATGAATCCCCAAAACGAGCAGGCACTGGGTTTTATTATTTCACAGAGGAGATACTGTATATTGCAGTATACATGTTTAAGCTAGTATACATTATTTAATTATTAATACGTAGAATCTGCAAATAGAAAGGAACACTCCCCTGGAAAATGAGGGCAAAACGATGAATATGTTACCACAGCTTCAGCCTGCTTCATCCACTGATATCTTTCAATGCACGACATTCAGAAAACAGTTTCTAGGAAGGAAAAAAAGAAAAAAGAAAAGAGGCTCGAAGCCCTCCATTTCATGGCCTATCACAATCAAAGATAAGACCACCATTTTCTAGCTCAATGACATGGGTGGGTTAACAAAAACAAAAATCTTGAGGGGCAATAAACCTTTGTAGTGGCTATATTATTTTCAACTTTCAATATATTTGATTCACCGAAGTTGTAAGAACAGGGAGGAACACAAATTGGTCTTCGAATCTTGATTCCTCAGCTAGCTGATGCTTTTACTGCTTTCTTTGCAGCATCATCCAAATCTTCTGCTGTGATTAGTGCCATTCCACTCTCCTGTGTATATTAATGATCAAGATAAAATTACCATCGCAGTTCAAATTGAACATCCGTGACTGAAGACAAATGAGTGTGTACATGATTGAATACCATAATCAAAATTCACATTTACCTTCAGAATTCTCTTTCCTTGGTCAACATTAGTGCCCTCAAGGCGTACAACCACTGGAACTTTTAGAGCAACCTTTTCAGAAAGGACCGAGAAAGTTAATGCCTTGCCAAATCAAATGAAATATTTAACAATATTATTCAAAAGTAGGAACTTCTAGTTTTTTTTGCCTTCTATTTTTGTGAAATGACCACGCTTACAATTTATCTGTCATAAAACTCCACACGGCAGTGCATGTGCTGATGTGGCACAAAGAAGCTAGAATGAACTCGGTAGTAATTGTTTTGATTAAAACCTGAACATAATTTGATGTGGAACTCACCTGTTTAGCAGCATTGACAATTCCGCTTGCTATCACATCGCATTTCATTATTCCTCCAAATATATTCACCAAAATTGCCTTTACTTTGTCATCAGAAGTCAATATCTTAAATGCCTCGACCACCTGACTCATAAAATTGCTTTCTTAGAGAAGCATGATGATTTGAACTTGCAGATATATTTCCATCAGCAAAGATAAAAAGGATAAAAACATGGACATATGATGACAACAGTAGGGACTCCCTCAAGACAAATTGGCAAGGAGAGAGGCCAATGGATAATTAAATAAGTAAAAGCAAAATACTTCAAAATAAAACATATTACCTGTCCTTCAGAAGCATTCCCGCCCACATCTAGAAAATTTGCAGGGGTTCCCCCATGCAGTTTAACTATATCCATTGTAGCCATTGCTAATCCTGCACCATTCACCATGCAACCAATTTCTCCATCCAAACCAATATAATTTAGATCTGCCATGGCAGCAGCCACCTATAGAAAGATAAAAAAGGAACCAAAAGATACAGCAATTAATGGAGCATTTCATCATCCTTACTTAGTTACAAAAGCCAACATAGTAGCATTTGTGCGCCATGTTTCAAAACAAGTCAACTCCACTACAACATACTTAAGATGTAACATATGCCCCAAACCCTTTCATCATTCTCCACATAACCAGTGAAGTTGCCCATGTAAGGGAAAAAATAAACATAGCAAACCTCTCTAGGATCCTCCTGTGTTGGATCTCTGAGAGCAAATATCTCCTTCTGACGAAATGCAGCATTATCATCAAAATTCAATTTAGCATCAGCAGCTACCAACTGCTTATCAGAAGTCTCTGCAATGGGATTGATCTGAGCAGAGAGGAAAGGGGTTCACAATGAGATATACGCATATAGAAAATGGAAATGCAAAACTAGCATTTTGGAGTCATTGAAAAAAACAAAAAAGAAATAAACACATCATTAGCAGGAATTCATGCTCACTTCCAACAATGTGCAGTCGCACTCGCAGAAGAGTTTATATAATTTCTTTACTTGCTCAATCGAGTTATTTCTATCAGCAACCTTTGGAGCCAAGCCATCTACAACTTTTGCAGCATCTTCATCAGTAATTCCTTTAAATACATCAATAGGGACCTGTCAGAATGCAGAAACAACAATGGATCAGTTATAAACAATTAAGCAATAAGTAATGAAGAAACTGCACAGATAGTCCTAGTTAAAACATTAGAAGAAGAAGAAGAAGGATGACAAACCTTAATAATCAAGTCAGGAAATTTCTCGGCAAGGTCTTCAATGCTGGTTCCCCCCTTTTTACACGCAATGATAAGCTGGAAAACAAGATATGTGTGCAAGCTTCTTTAATCAAGAACAAGTTTTTGCAAGTGCTTATAAGAAAGGACAAACTTACTGTCAGTGAATAGAAAAAAGAATTAATAAACCAAAGACAAAGCACAAATAATCGTATCAGTGAGTGAAACGTACTGGACCAGCTGAAGTACGATCCAGCATGATAGCAAAGTACATCTCATTGACAAGAGATAACTTTTCACATAGGTAAACCTGCAAAAGAAAAGGAAATTAACTGAACCTCAACCAATCCCCAAGACAATCACTTTTGTTTTCAAGGAAATATTGCTGGATGAAGATAACTGTACAAGGAGAAATCAACTCCATTCTAGCCATTTTTCTTTTTTTGATTTGCAAAGTGAATATTAATATTAGTATTGCAGCCATCAATTATCTGAAAATTAAATAACATAAGAAACAAGATATGGACATTTTATCAACAGCAATCAATGCACATTCTTCTCATCAACCAACAAGTTCTCCATGTTAAGCAAGCATCAACGAGTTAACCAACAATAATTGGCTCCAGGCCAACAAGAATTGGAAGACTAACCAAGTAAAACCTTACAGCCAGATTCATAATTTTCACTGTTTACAATACACAATGAGTCTAAAAAATGTAGCTAACAGTTCACAATCAGTCCATCTATGCCTAAAAATAGATGAGAGAGATCCTATATGAGTCGAATCTCATATGATAGTTGGGCATGACAGCAAACAGATCATTTTAACATGAAAAAAAGATTGAAATACGAACACTGGTTTAATATGCCTAAAACATGAGGTATCCATAAGGCCAAACTTCTGAAGGATGCATATGGGCAGGACTAAAATGAACATCGCATATAATTAGAAGATAAATAACAAACATGAAATGTGAGATGCTTGAGAAATGGAGCTGAAATGCAACTGCAAAAGTAATACCATGAGCATTATTCTTCTATTAAGTAGAGCTCATCTTATCACGGTATCTTAAATATTACAAGACAGGCATCCAAATATCTCACGCAGCATAATCATCAAATGAGACCATTGAAATCTTTTTATTCCACATCCCCCTAGTTTTCCAGTAAAAAACTAAAGTGTCTCTTCATTCACAAGCATTTATGATTCTTTAACTCACTTCATTGTAAAATCATAACATACCCAAATCAAGTCTTAAAATCATCCAACCATACAAAGTAGGAGCTACTAACAGGCAACTGATCTGCCATGAAAAAAAGCTAACCATGCACTAATTGATCAAAGACTATATGCAACAAATTAGTTCTATAAGGGCCCATTGATGCCAAACCTTGCTGACAATTTTTCCTTGGGAACCAGTTTGTTTAGTAACAAGTATCTGACCAAGCATCTTTCCTGCATTAAAAGAACTACACTTTCTCAATTATATAAAACAAAATAATTGGTTAATCCATCAAAGCAAACCAGGAGCTATGCCTTTCATTCAACAAAAAGACAAACAACAAAAGACAGAAAATTTTTAAATATACCCCCCCCCCCCCAACAAAAAAAAAAAAAGAAGAAGAAAAGAATAACTCTCCATCTAAGGAAAGAGAGAAGCCAATCTTCATTACCAGCTGTTTCTTCAATCTTGTCAGCCTTAACAATGTGAACTCCACCCTGAAAACCATTCTTAAATTTTCCTAATCCACGTCCACCAGCCAGGACTTGACTCTTAACCACCAACTGCACCAGAGTCGAAGATAGCATCAATTAGTTTCGCAGTAGCAACAAGATATAACTAAACTAATCTTTGAATAGTACATTATTAGAAAACTTAAATACAGAAAGAACAACCTAAATTTAATGCATTTATTGTCTCATTCCATAATTTAACACGAAAACACTCGCAACTAATTTTTTCTTCTATTCCCCAACATTTCTTGGGAAATAAAAATTGAATCATTTGCAAATATTTGGAACAATGCTGATTGTAATTACCTCGCTTTCGCCAGGAAATACATCTTGGATAGCCTTTTTAACCTCATCAAGAGAAGAGACGGCCACACCTTTCGGGACATTGACCCCATATTTGCCCATCAATTCAGCTCCCTATCAAAATAAAACAATAGCACAGCAGTAATAGCTGCCATCAATCACCGCATCAGATCAAACAAATCTAGTATTCCAAACTGCTCAATATCTCAAACAAACGCATATTAAAAAATAAATAAATAAATAAATTCAACCTCACATTCAACAGCTTCACCGAAAGAAAAAATGAGTAAAATAAAAGGAAAATAGAACTACATAATCTTTCTAATTAACAAACAAAAAAAAAAGCTTGATTTTTGCTTTCAGTTTCTTGCGAATTATACTAAAAAGACAAAAAAGAATTATCGTGCAGAAAATCACAGATACAAGGATCTAAATTTACAGATTAGTTCGCACGGTGATGCATGAAGGGGAGGAGGAGAGGGAGAGGGAGAGGTGACCTGATATTCGTGGATGTTGAGGCGGCGGAGCTGTTGGTGTTGCCATTTGCCAGCGACGGAAAGAGAACAAGAAACGAGCTTGTTTAATAATCCTCTCATTATGCTTTCTTCAAAAACCCTAGACCGAGATTATGCAAGTGTTAGGGAGAGAGCGAAGGGGGATGGCTTGCCGGAATCTAAAAATAGTGATCGGGTCAGAGCAGAAGTGGGACTGGACGCACCCTAGATTTTTCACTTTGCCTTTATTTACCTTTGGCCCTTCTATTTTTATGAATTTACAAGTCTGTGTCCTTCATGTTACGATGATTATCATTCTCTATTATTTTTCTACGTTAGGAGTATGCACTCTGTTTTAAGGTTGGACCAGGTGGTATGATATTATCCGAAGAGAGTTTTTTCCTAGAATAAAATTTCGTTCTAATGAATTTAAGTGAATAAAATTTCTTCATGCTGATCCTAATGAAATAAATCTTTTTAACCATTGATAAATTATGAGAAAAACTCCTAGCTTTTCCACAGCTAATAATGGATTGAGCTTCATTTGTGTGTATTGATTTTACATGTAAAACAAATTTTATTATACTGAAGTCTATTTTTTTTTAGTTTAGTTATTCAAGTAAAACGATAAGAAATGAAGGTGTTTTTGTGCATAGCTATTGATGTTTTTTTTAAAAACTTATCGTATGACTTACCTTTCACGGTAGGGGACAATGCTATCATAACTCATCATACAACAACTGTTAAAGATTCTCAGCTTGTTAAACAAGAGGACAAGCTTCATTTGCTGTAGTAAAGGTCACCTAATTGGCTACGTTGTTATCCAATAAAGAGTATGGATTTGAGAATAATGTTATTAGACTGTGAGGGTATTTTTTATTAAAAAAATAAATTATAGGATTGTGTGCAAATAAAATAAAGAAAAGAAAAAAATATTGTAGAGAGAGAAAGATCAGGTTAGGCCTAAGCGACCTAGGTTGGCTCACCCGGTCTCATACTAGGTTACTTGTCTTAGGCCTGACCCATGACAAGCTAGTGCCCCATTTGCCTTGGGCAGCCTAGAGTGAGCTCACCTCCAGCTTGCCCTAAGAAATGGGTCACCAACTTGTCCTAAGCTAGGTCCAAAGTGAGCAAAGACCTTTAGCTTAAACCATACACACACATACTTAGCATTGCCACATAGTCATTCCTAATAATTTATATTGGAAATGACTTTTAAATGTGAGCTTTAAGGTGAAGATAAAAACATGTCAAGCATACATAATATTTGCCACAAAATGAAAAATGTTACAAACCTAGGTGTGAGATCACACTAACAAAAACACTGATACAGAGATGCCTCGGTAAGTGGCAACCTACATGGACAGTGGTAGATTCGGTGAACAAATATGTATAATGGTTTGTATGGATATTAGGTTCATGTTTGGCATGAATTTAGACTTGGGCAATGGACTGCCCAAAATGTGTAGAAACACATTTATTATGGCATCATGGATGTTGACATATTGGCATAGTGATTTGTGAGAGGCAGGTCAAGGAAGATTGAAATGGTTGGGATAGTTATCGATAGTTATCGATAATTACTAGTGTTATGAAACACTGGTTAGATTTATCCTTAGGCTTGAGAAATAGTTTTTAGTTGTAAGATTTCATATAAACTATTTATAAATAGTTCATAATTAGTTTGTAGCATTCATAGTATATACATTGCACACATAAGAAAGACTTGTGTATTGTTTCCTTTAATAAGAGTAATAAAGGTTGAGATTTTCCCTATAAACTTGTGCATTGTTTTGTTCTTATTTACATGTTTTCTTCTACTTGTCTACAACAAATAAGAGATTGGAGAAAGCCTCTTAGGTATGTGAAACACTTAGAATATAGGCAAAACTTAAATGGATTTGGTGAGAATGGCTTACTCTAGTGAGGGACTAGGCTGCCACTTACAGAATGAAATTATGCTGAAAATCTTGACCTTCTGACATGTGGTATCAGACCGTGATTACGTTCAGGATAAAATAAAAAATAATTGTGTTAAAGTCGTCGTTGGAAAGTTCACAAAGTTATTGGCTTGATTTCATATGTCATAAAGTATGAAAGTATTTGGATAAAGGTTGGCAAGTCTAAAAAGCTTGATAGGGTCAATCCCTAAATATAAAGATTGATCGATCAATGATATACTTAATTGGCATCATTGAAAAGGATAATGGTCAGTATGTTAAACTTGCAGCAAAGACAAGCAAAAAATTATAGGCTACTGAGGATGTAATTTTTGTTTTGAAAAGGGTAGTGACACACATTTTAGTGGGTGGGGGCATTTCTAAACTTAAACTGCCATAACCAAAACCATTCGGTGGGGTTCAAAGTTCTAAATAATTGAAAAAAGTATGGGATATGGAGCAATGCTTTAGTGTGGCCAAGATTGATGAAGAAATATTTTTTGTCAAATAACACATACTGGATTGCACAAGAAGACTTAAAATGTTGAAATATGAGAAATCTATTTGGAAATACATAAAAGACTTTAATTCTCTCATTTTTTATATTAAAAAAATATGTGAAGAGGATAAGTTATTTAGCTTTCTATAGAGTTTGCAGCCTTGGCCACAAGCAAAATTGAGGTTAAAAAAGGTGGTTGGCTTGTCTTCTACTATCGATGTCGCAGATGAGCTAGTTAATTTCAAGATAATGGTAAAAAATGGTTTTGTTGCAACCCCTTTGAAATCCATGACAAAACATAAAAGGGAAGATAAGAAGAAGAATAAAAAAATTGGTGGAAGATTCAAGACTTTCAATAACAAGGGCAAAGGCAAGCAACCAGTTGAATTAGGGAAATAATCCAACTCAAATGCAGGTTATTTCATGTGTGATGGACCATATTACACAAAGGGAATGTCCAAAAAGAAAGAAACTTAATGCTATTATGGTTAATGACAATAAAGGTGAAGAAATAATCATGCATGTCAACCCAATACGCAACAGTATCGTATGATGGGGAATCAAGTCAACAAAGAGAGATGTTGACTGTCATTATGCAAGTGTTAGGAAAATATGAAGATATTGATTATCACTACGCAAGTATTGGGACAATAGGAAGACGTTGATTTTCTTTATTAGATTTAAGGTTTGGTTATTGGCAAGTGAGGATTGCTAAGAGGGATGAGCACAAAACAAGTGTGATTATATGTATGAGTTCTTAGTTATGTTGTTTAGCTTAACCAATACTCTAGCAATATTTTGTAATTTGATGAATGATGTGCTATATGAATTTTTGGATGACTTTACGATTAAATGTCTAGATGATACTGTTGATTTCAGTACAAGCATGGAAGACCATATAATGCACTCATCTAAAGTACTAAGTAGACTTGGAGAACATAAGTCATTTGTGAAGAAGGAAAAATATGAACTTGCAAGTGCTAAATTTATATTCTTAGGACACTTGGTAAGTATAGGTCATGTAAAAAGGACTTACAAAAAGTGCAGGACATATTAGAAACCCCGATGACAGTGCCTGAATTGAGTTCCTTTTTAGGTTTGGAAAAATATTATCATCGATTCATTAAGGGTTACAAGAAAATGGTAGCCCCTTTATATGATCTGTTGAAGAGGAATTGGGGTCGAGATTGGTCTGATGAGTGCCAATCAGCATTCGATAAGCTAAAAAGGGCAATAACATTTTTATGAGTTGAAACCGTTAGATGACATCTATTAGGGTTGAAATTCACTATGAAGATAGACAATGTTCCAAATACTCTTTTTAGAACTTAGAAGAAGTTTTCACGACCATAAATTTGGTGACAAGAGTTTTTAGCTGAGCATGACTTTGTATGGAAACATAAACTATGGCAACATGATTAAGTTATGAATGCATTGAGTAGGCATGAGGTGCTCGCTTGCTTGTTTGCTATTATAGAGGTTGAATCTGATATGCTAGAGAGATTGTACAAGGTTGTCACAAGAGACATAACTTATGCCAAACTAGTTAAACTCGTAAAAGAGGGGAAAATCCAATAGTATTGGCTGAAGAATTATTTGTTTTATACTAAAAGGTCTAATTATATGTTTTAAATAGGAAATTAAAGAAACACTTATGTCAAAAAAATCAAGACCTAGAATGGGATGGACATCCAGAACAAGAAAGAATGTTGGCATTATTGTCCCAAACATATTTCTAGCAAAAAATGGAACAAGACATTGAGTTTTATGTAAAAATATATCAGGCACATATCCATGTAAGGTTTATGGTGGAAAAAAGCTAGATTATTACAACCTTTGTCGATTCTAGAAAGGCCTTAAGTTTTAGTTTTAGTGTGTTTTGTTATAGGGTTTTTGAAAATGAGTGGAATGGGTGTTATTATGGTTGTAATTCATAGGTTCATGAAACATATTGTAATTATGATTACGCTAATAGTATGCATTATCAAAATAATTGTTGGGTTATTCAATAAAAATGTTGTGAAGAATTTTGGGGTTTCATCTAATATTATAAGTAATCATGATATATGATTCACTAGTAGGTTATGGACTGTATTATTTGGCTTCATGTAAACACAACTAGAATTCTCAACTACTAACCATCCACAGATTGATAGGCAAATAGAAAGGGTCAATGCTTTGCTAGAGGAATAATTAAGACACTATGTGATAGCAACTCAATGAAAATTAGCTAGAGTTGCTTGATAGCGCTCAATTATATTATAACCTTCATTGATCATCGGCCATATATGCAAGTCCATTTGAATTGGTTTTAGGGGTGTAGACCCAAACCCCAACCAATATTATAATGCATAAATTAAGGACATAAGGCCCAACCATATATAGATTTGCAAGGGAAAGATAAAAGTTGTTTAAACAAGCTTAAGACAATTTATATAAGGCAAGCAAACAAATACAAAAATACACAAATCTAATATGAGTACCATTAAAGTTTGATGAAGATGACAAGGTGTTGCGAAAGTTTTTCCATATATTAAAAAAAATAGTTTGAAAGAATTGACACTGAGGGCTGGTGCTAAATTATAATGGGTTGTTTAGGATTAAGGAGAAAGTAGGGGATGTTGCTTATAGGTTTAACCACCGGGAACACTAAAGTTTCATTTAACATTTTGTATGAGCTATTTGAAATCTTTTTCATAAAGATCATGAAGATCTAGAAATAAGTAAGTCAGATCATTATGGATCATGAAAGACTTGGGCAACATAATTAGAATAGGCGGATTGAGTTTTTAGTGAAATGAGAAAATAACTAAGAGGTTTTGGAGGAAAGAGTTACTGATTTATAAAAGTTTAAAGATTTATTGTATTATTATCTTGTTTATATTTCAATAAAGATATTATTTCCTTCTAAGGGAAAGTTTGTTATAGATTAAGGGTGCAAGGTCACGTTAATGAAAATACTACTATAAAGATGTCCTGGGAAGTGGTAGATTTAGTAAACAATATGTATAATGGTTCATACAGACATTGAGTTCATGTTCAATATGAATTCAGACTTGGGAGATGGATTGTTTAAAATATGTAGAAACACATCTATTGTGGCAACATGGGTGTTGACAAATTGGCCTAATGATTTATCAGAGGCAGATTAATAAAGATTACAATAGTTGGGACAATTATCAAGAGTTACTAATTTTGTGGAAAACTAGCCAAATTTATCATTAGCTTTGGGAGATAGGTGTTAGTTGTAAACTATGTATAAATAAGCCATAATTAGTGTGTAATAAGGTTGTTAAAAACATTTTTTAACACTACATGAAATATACAATATAAACTTGGATCGTAAAATCATAAAATCGCAAGTAAAATATTTGAACTAATTAAAAAAAGCAACATGACAGCAAATAGATTTTTTAAATGGATGAAACTATTTTAAAATTATAAGCAAAATGTAGCCTACCAAGAGATAATACACACTAGTTCTTATCACTGGTAGCTTAATATCAAAACACTAGTGAATGTAGTCTATTTTAAAATTTATATACCGGTAGCTTAATATCAAAACATTAGTGAATGCATGGTTGTCGAATTTCAAGAATTTGACAAGACTTCTTTTCCCCTAGTTATATATGCACCAAGCAGGGTCACCTGTTTTGAGATTGCCATTATTCTTTCATACATGCTAGTTTTTATTGTTAGTGATTATGGTATTTGCGTGTGTCATATGCCAAGATACATGGCAGCTGCTAATGAAATTGAACTAAAGCAAACCCGATTTATATATATATATATATATATATATATTTGTTTTATATGCATTCATCGCTTTTCACCTGCTTCTTTTTTATGGGTATATAATATACCCATAAAAAGAAGCAGGTGAAAAGCGATGAATGCATATAAAACAAGGGCTTGATTCATGGTTGAGAAAGAAGCGATCAAGTATAAATCAATCAGAGAATATATAGAAAAAAAATCACTAAAAAGAGACAAAATCCTTTAATTTTCTATTCCTATCCTGTTTCTATGAGCCTTAGTCTGATGGGCAGAGACAGTTAATATCAGACTTGGAGACTAGCAAACCTTGATTGAGTAGTAGTTGCTAGAACCTTTTATTTTCCTATAGTACTGGATTCAATCAGGAAGGAATACATGCTTCTTTGTAGTAACCATCAAATTTTCAATTTATATTATACAAGCACTTGTGATCAGAGTATATGTACAATAAATGGTCCAATGATTTTTTGATATATAAACAAAACACTCCAACTAAATAATTTCAATTGAAACCAAAACTAATTATTCTTAGATTTTTTTCTACTAATAAATTGTGCAAGAGCCCAATATATATATACACATACAAGACTACACAACTCAATTCGTTCTTAACATTGCTTAGTAAATTCATAGAACAATGAATTGTCGGCACAGTCCATTTTTATGACCTGTAGGTAAGGCATGCAAAATTTCGAAAGAGAAAATATTATACACACAGACATGAAAGAATATATGTACAAGAAATAATTGCAATCTCAAAATCTAGCAACATACCGAGTACAAGAACCCGTTGCAGTGCCAAGAAGATTAACTTGATTAATCTCATGGATGAGAAGGAAGAAGAAAAGATTAGCGGATTAACAGAACATAATGTGTTTACCAAATTTTTAGCACCATAAAGATTTCCTCTTGTTGCAAGATTAACAACAAGTTCAAGATCATTTAACTGTTAAGCCACCAAAAAATGATATAAGATTGATGGCCCTCTTTCGCATAATAAAACATGACAGAAAAAAGAGAATCCAACAAGCAAACCTAGCCACTAATGAAAGGCACAATTATTGCTTCATTTACAGTGGTAAGCAAAACCAGAGAGAGAGTGAAGAGTGGAGACTGGAGACTGAAGACAATTAGATCAAAGGCAAACGAGGTAAGAAAAAAATGGGTGTTTAGAGAGAGAGATTAACAAAGAGTGGAAGACTAGAAGTTGTTGTGTTGCTGGTGTTAGCCTGTTAGGGTTGAGAATGTGAGATTTGGACAAAAGGCATAGGGGAAAGGGAGGTTGGGGAGTGGGCAAAAGGCAAAGTTGGGACTCAGGAGGGAGAGTTAATAAATTTTATAACATTTGTCAAATCGTAAACTCGATCCGAGTTTACCGAGTTTGCTGGTTTACGAGTGTTTAACCTGGTTTTATATGTTATATACAAGTTAAATCGTAAAATTGTATGATTTTACGAGTCAACTCATGATTTTGACAACATTGGTGTGTAGCATGCAAAATGTGCATTGCATACACAATAATGACTTGTGTATTCTTTCCTTTGTTAAAAGTAATAAAGGTGTACGAAACACTTCGATTAAAAACAAAACAAGAGTAAATTTGGTGAGAAAGACTAGGTCTAGTATGGGATTAGGTTTTCATATAGGGATTGAAATTTTAATGAAAGCTTTAACCTTGTGACAAGTTATTTTTAGAGTGCGGTTATGTTTTGGACAAGATAAGAAATAGACATGTTGCATTGTCAGCAAGTTTATGAAACTATAGGTTTGACTTCACATGTCATATGGTATGGAAGTAATTCAAGAAACGTTGGCATGTCTAGAAGGCTTGATAAGGCTAATTCATGAATATAAAGATTGTTTGATCAATGATAAACTTGAATTGGCTATGAAAATCATTAAAAAGACTAGTGGAAAGTATGTTGAACTTGTGGTAGTGATGAACCGAAAGTTATAGGTTATTAAAGATGACATTTTTGTCTTAAAAATGTAACGACCCGGCTTTTTCAAGGCTAAAATCGCTGGAATTTTTTTTCGTTCGGTTTCTAGATGTTTTTCACCATATCATTCTTCAGATTTATCATTGCATTCTGTTCATTAACAAGGCACAATCTATGTAGGATAACGTAAATCAACATTCCCATAGAATGGATTCTCAATACACATGCCCATAATATTATTTTTCTATACTCATAGGTTTACATTACATCATATCGACATACTCATAAATTCACATTCTTGTTCTAATCTTGTTATCATCACGAATTCATATAAGAGTGTCGAACAACACGTTACATAACTAGTACTTTTGTTATCTTGACCCCATGTAATTTTCACAACACGACATCCTCATTAGATGAATACCTCATATGAATATTCATACACATCATATCAACTTGTTCGTACATTCACATCCGTGTTCCATTTCAATTTTTCATTACTGGTCTTGACAAAAGAGGGTCGAATGACTAATTGAGTGATTAACACGTCTGTTCATGCAAAACTCATATCACTCATAACATGCGAATATATATTTATTTTCAAAATGTGTGAGTCGCGAAACGAGCTTCCTTATGCACCATGTTGGTATGATGTTCTTGTTACAGCACAAGGTAATTTCAAGCATTATAAGCAATTTAAAAAAGCATAATATAACAATATTAATGTTACATTTCATTCATGGACCAAAAGAGCATAATTCTTTCATTTCTCTTTATGTAAATACCACCATTAATAATTCATCAATTACTGAGGCCAATTACAATACTCAAACCCGATCATTCATCTCGAATACTGTTAGCCGAACTAATGTTATTCTTTATTTAAAGAATAACAATCTTAGTTCTTTCATATACTTAGTATATACAAAATGTAGTATACATGAACACATCATTTCTTAAAACTAACTCATAACACTCAAATCCGACTATCCTCTTAGGATGCCATCAACTAAAGCCAATAATTTATTCATCCAAGTCATCCACTTAGGATGTTATTGGTCGAAGCAAGTCATATACTCATCCTGGTTATGCAATTAGGGTGCCGTTAGCCGTAGCTAATCATTTGTTCATCCCAGTGATCCACTTAGGATGCTATTAGCCAAAGCTAGTCATTTATTCATCCTGGTTATCCAATTAGGGTGCCATTTACCGAGCTAATCATTTATTCATTCTGGTCATCGCCTTAGGATGCCATTAGTCGAAGCTAATCAATAATTTGTCCCGGTCATCCATTCGGATGCCATTAGCCGAAGCTAATCATTTATTCATTATGGTCACCCCTTAGGATGCCATTAGCCGAAGCTAATCAATCATCTATCTCAGTCATCCATTCGAATACCATTAGTCGAAGCTAATCAATCATTTGTCACAGTCATCCATTCGGATGCCATTAGTCGAAGCTAATCATTTGTTCATCCCGATCATTTGCTTTGGATGCCATTAGTCGGAGCTAATTAATCATCCGGTTATCCATTTGAATGCCATTAGCCGAAGCTAATCATTTGTTCATCCTGGTCATCCACTTAGGATGCCATTAGCCAAAGCTAATAATTTGTCAGTCGTGGTCATCTATTTAGGATGCCATTAGCCAAAGCTAATTATTTGTCAGTCCCAGTCATCCATTTAGGATGGCATTTATGAGTTTCGACCATTCACTTAGGATGCCATTAGCCGAAGCTAATCATTAACCCATCAATCATTCCAGAGGCAGTTCATGTAATTCTATAAGAAGATATTATATCATTTGTAATACACCAACAAACATTCCATAACAGTTTAGCATTTAGTACAACACAAAAATAAACCCTTCATATTTTTCATCCAACCATTCATGACAATTAATGTTCAATACAATACAACAATAGATCCCTCGTAATACTTATACAACCATTTATGATAATTAACAATTACTATAATACAATAGTAGATCTTTCGTAATACTCATACAACCATTCATGACAATTTCATTCAATATAATACAATAGTAGATCTTTCGTAATACTCATACAGCCATTCATGACAATTTCATTTAATATAATACAACGGTAAATTATTCGTAATACATTCATCACAATTACATTCAATAATATGAAACGGTAGATCCTTTGTAATATACATACAACCATTCATCACAATTACATCCAATAAAAATACAACAATACATCCTTCGTAATACATTCGTCACAATTACATTCAATATGAATTAAAACGGCAGATCCTTCGTAATACTCATACTACCATTCATCAGCAACCCAACTTCATAATAGTCCAATTAACATCTCATATTCGGTTTAACATTCATCACAACACAATAATATATCCACCTCAAATGGGTCATTTTAGAACACTAACATTTTCTTCATTGTTTCAACATTCATCAAGAACTCGATCAACATTTCATAGTCGTTTCGACAATTATCAAGAATTCAATCAAACACTTCATCGTTGTTTCATCATTCAACAAGGATTTAATAAAATATCATCATAAGTAAATCATTTCAAAAATAAACATCATACGAGAAAAAGGTGGAAACCACCTACCTGCTCCACTTGTGGGTTGTCATTGTCCTGGTGATGGTCCGATCTTGACTATATCACCTAAGACATCAATGGTCACAAATTAGTACTTTTGCATCTTTAAATCACATTCATCACCAAACTTATTTCAAGAGTCCATATGTACATATTCAAGTGTTCCACATTTTACACCATTATATAATGAAATTGTTGCAAGCATTTAAGTCATTTCTGCCCAAGGGTTTATTGCAGAAAATCAGCAGCGAAACTGATTCGTCATTGGTCACACAATTCAGTAGTGAAAACTAGTTCGCTGTAGCCCGCACACTTTGACAACGAAAACTAGTTCACTACCAGCCGCACAATTCGGTAGCGAAAACTGTTTCGCTGTAGATATCACAATTTCAACAGTAAATGCTACTTCGCTGTAGTCAACATGCTTTTGGCAGCGAATGCTAATTTGCTGCAGGCAACTTGATTTCGACAGCGAATCACACTTTTGTTGTAGACAACACAACTTCAGCAACGAACACAAATTCGTTGCAGAATACACAATTCGACAACGAACACCTGATTCACTACGAACAACACAAGTTCGACAGCGAACACCTGATTCGCTATGAAATACACAATTCGGTAGCCAAAACTTGATTCATTGCGGACAACACAAACTCTGCAGCAAACACTTGAATCGCTGTGGAATACACAATTCGATAGCCAAAACCTGATTCGCTGCGGACAACACAAATTCAGCAGCGAACACGTGATTCGCTGCGGACAACACAAATTCGGCAGTGAA
>Ga0325414_1001985_pt1 | contig 20330 bp, 14 predicted proteins | sample PopdelMetagenome_8_FD_206183 | JGI IMG/M metagenome (GOLD analysis project Ga0325414, IMG submission 206183) | Populus deltoides microbial communities from Bellville, Georgia, United States - Leaf-PdKOR-R3 | ecosystem: Host-associated > Plants > Phyllosphere > Phylloplane/Leaf | place: USA... | reverse complement strand
CAAATTATATTTCGGAAGGAAGGGAAACCTCGATAGAAGGAATTAAGAAAGAACGAAGATTCTTTTAAGCTATTTGCAATATTTTTCTTCCACTTTTCTCCAATGTTTCTGGATTTTTTTTAAAAAAATTACTCAGTAATTTAAAAGTTTTACAAAATAATACTATTTAAATTTTTATTGATTAAATAACATACTTTTATCTTATTGTATTTCAAAAACATAAAACAAGTGAAAAACATACGAAGATACAACAACTTTTTTTTCTCTCCAAACTTATGCTTTGAGTTCTTATTGTTTAAAACAAACTCACAGAGCACTTGTTTTTTTTTTTTCTTTAAACATCCAAAAATCAAACTTATTCTAATCTCCAAGTATTCTTGGATGTTTTTCTCTTCAAAATCATTAATTAAATTAAATATTAGATTAACAGAATAACTAATAAATCTCATTAGAATTATTATTATTTTTTGTTAGATTTAAATACAAGAATTTTTTTGCTAGAATTCTCTTGGGATGGCTATTATAATTTATTTAATATCACGACTTAGAATTGTAACATTAATTAAATTGATATCGTGATTTTAAATAATAACATTAAAAAAATATATTATTTCAGTAAACTTTTTATTGTTGTGTTAATTGACTATTTCTTTTTAATTTGAATGCTAATTGCTTAATTTGTCCATGTTTATGTCCTTCTTTTCTCATTGACACAACTTTTTATAAGGTTAGGAAGGATAGAGGATAGAAAGCAAGGGTTGAGTGTCGTTGGAAAATTGTTCTAAACTTTTCCATCATTTCTCTCCTTCACATCTTAACATGAAAATTAATAATTTATTATTATTATTATTATTAATATAGATGTACGGACCAGTTTACATGAATTTCAACTAATCTCACAGTCCTTAAAATTAATGACCAGTGATCATCATATTAGCAACCACATGACTCAAACATAAAACCATAGGAGAGTAAACACCTTGATTCCAAACTCTTATTATTGCATCACCTACTATATAGTTAAATTTCTAATAATTATTAGGATACAAAATCCTAATAATTCTAATTGAATTGTATAATAGGATGTGTTGCAAGGAAATATATTCTTTTTTTACAATGCAATTTCGCTAATATTGAAGAATTATACAACTAAACATAAGTTTGTTTTCACAGCTGTGTGCTGTATACAATAATATTTTTTTTAAATGAAAAAAGATTCAAGTGTTGTTTATAAAATCCCTTGAGTTTCCCTTTGAATAAAAACACATAATCCTTTTGCATTTCTATAAAGTTTGATTGTATGAAGCTTTAGAGAAGGTCGAGGTCGTGCTTTTGAGAAGGTTAAGTGATTTTCAAACACTAAATATTCTTAAAGTGTAAACAAGTAGTTTATAATTTAAAATCATAGTAAAAAGTGATTTAAAAAAAAAACGAATGGAATTTGCTAAGTGGAAACTATTTGTTTTAGTACTGATAGGAAAGGTGTTTTTTATTATTATTATTTTAAAAAAGCCATAAAATTAATGAATTTTGAAGCTTTTATTTATTTTTTTATAATATTATTTATTTTTTTATCATCTAATTAAAATAAAACTAACTTATTAAACTTGGTCAGACATGTTATTTTTTTTTTCTTTTAAAGACACTTGCGTCCTCTATATTATCACTTTTTTTTATTTTGATTATTATTTTAATTGATATTTTTTTAATGTTTTTTAAATAATTTTTAAATTTATGTTAAAGTTAATATCCTTCTATGATTTCTTGTTTTGCTTATTTTTTTTTAATAAAGGTCTTTTTTTTAATGTTTTGTATGTATTTAAATTTTTAAAATATTATATTGATTCATCTATAATTTTTTTATGTTTTATATAAATAAAATTTTAAAAAATAAAAAATATTTATTTTAATTTGTGCAACCTTACATTATATTTTATTTTATTTTATTCAATCAACTTCATGTATACGTCTATTTATATTGAGCACAACCAAATATATTAAATATTTTGATTTATATTTTTCTTTATTTTTTTCATTTTTATTTTTAGTTAATTTTTATTTTTAGTTAATTTTTATTTATTGACATAAATAGTTTTAGATTTATTTGGTTTAATATATATATAGGTTTTTTAATTTATTCTTTGAATTATTTTATATAAAAAAACATGTCCGATAAGTTTTCATATATATATTTAATTTTTTAAAAAAATATTCAACTCACGAGAAACACGAGTTAAAAGCTAGTAACCGAAACTAAATCATTTCTCAAATAATCTAGAAGACCATTAAACATGATGTATTTAAATAATTTTTTTATAAATACTGGTCTCAAGATTTGAATTTAAAAAATGAAATAATTTCTTTTCAAAAAGAGATTAACAAAACTATCTTAAGGAGAGACAAGATAATATACGAGGATAGAAGGAGATGAGTTGGCGATACTTAAAATCCTTTTGCAGCTTCATCATTGGTTGTTTTAAACCTCTAAGACCCCCACCACCACCACATGTCTCTCTTCCGTTCTTCACCACTCGTTCTTTTGATTCTCATGCTTTCCTTAACATATAAGCTTAACACTTCCCTTTCGACGCCCTTCCAGTGTACATTAATTTCTCTCCTCTTCAAGAGACATCAACAAGTTTTAACCTAAGAAAACACTGTTGAACGTATTTGCAAGACAATGGCATCACTTGCTAGCTCCAGCACCATTGTTAGACCAAACCCGTTTCTTGGCAAAAGGGGTTCAAATGCTAACCCTCTTAGAGATGTTGTCTCCATGGGAAATGGCAAATACATCATGGTAGGTTTCTCTCTCTCTCTCTCTCCTCTAGTTGTCCTTATTTTTTTTTTCCTTTGATGGGGGCTAACATGGATAGGTTCTGCTTGAATAGAGCAATGAGTTGTGGTATGGACCTGACAGGGTGAAGTACTTGGGACCATTTTCAGCTCAGACTCCTTCATACCTGACTGGAGAATTCCCAGGTGACTATGGATGGGACACTGCTGGTTTATCAGCTGATCCTGAGGCCTTTGCTAAGAACAGGGCTCTTGAGGTAACCTTTTTGTCTCCAAAATCATGACAAGTTTCTCTATGATGAATAATAATTGCCTTCGAAAATCATGTAAGATGGAATATTTTGATACAAATGCGACTTGGATATTACTAGCCTAGCACAATTCTTGGAGAGGTTTTAGTGATGGAAAGAAGGATCTTTGACAACGTCGAGTTAAAACTATTGTGCATTATTCTTAGGTGATCCATGGCAGATGGGCTATGCTTGGAGCACTAGGCTGCATCACCCCAGAGGTCCTTGAGAAATGGGTTAAAGTAGACTTCAAGGAACCAGTGTGGTTCAAAGCTGGAGCTCAAATCTTCTCAGAAGGTGGCTTGGACTACTTGGGCAACCCCAACCTCGTCCATGCCCAAAGCATCCTTGCTGTCCTTGGATTCCAAGTTGTCCTCATGGGCCTTGTTGAGGGATTCCGCATCAATGGTCTCCCCGGAGTAGGAGAGGGTAATGACCTTTACCCTGGTGGCCAATACTTCGACCCTCTCGGCCTGGCCGATGATCCAGCTACATTCGCCGAGCTCAAGGTGAAGGAAATCAAGAATGGACGGCTAGCCATGTTCTCCATGTTTGGATTCTTTGTTCAGGCTATTGTTACTGGAAAAGGTCCCCTGGAGAATCTCTTGGACCACCTAGACAACCCTGTTGCTAACAACGCTTGGGTCTACGCCACCAAGTTTGTGCCTGGGTCATAAATTAACATTTAATTTCTTGGATTAGAATGGAAAGACCTCGCCTGAATTGTCATGGTTCCTGTATTTCTAGATTGAAGACTTCGTATCGTTGAGATCCAAAGTAAATTGTATAACCTGTTTTATTGTGTGATCCAGTGTAAATTATTGTGACGACTGAAGGTTTTCTTAATTAAGATGAACCTCAAACATGGAGGCATGGCAATATGGCATCAATGCTATACAAACCTTACTGCCTACTATGCCACTGCATCAAATATTTGGCGACCTGACAAAAAAAACCATGATGGATATTCAAGAAAAAAACACCATGAGAAACAGCATTTCTAATTGATTGATTCAACTTTCAAGCAATGTTTCTTCCAAATATGAACTTCGTATTTGCATGAACAAAACAATGACAGCAAAGTAGAACAGAACAATGCCAATGCTTCAGAGGGGGAACAAATTACTTACAATATACTTGTTATGATAGAACAACATAACAAGCAATATAGAAATTTCACAATTGGGACTACCAAGTTCGTCCTTGCATCTAAGCTAACAAAATATACAACTGACTTCCACTAAAAAATAAAAAATAAAAAACTCGGACAGGAACAAACCTATCTGGCTATTCACATGGTCGTCAATCCTTCCACCAAGCAACAAAAATTGGTAGACGCGTACAATTTCTCCAACTACACTACCCTCATGAAATATACATACCAATTGCAGTTGCCATAACAAGAATAAAAGCAACACATCCAGAATCGGAAAGGAAGCAGCTTCCTATAAGCATTGTCGCTCCTTGATTGCTGCTTTGAGTACTCTTCAACTTTCTCCATGTCACACCAAATATGATCATATCATAAGCTGGATCATTTTGATCCTCTCATGCCTGCCTATCTTCTCCACCATTTTCGGCGATTTCTATCAACTTCTCCATGCCCAAGTTTGTGAAGCCTTGCCTTTGTCTCCCGTAATCTAACCTTATAGTCTTTCTTCCAAGTCTCAAACTTAAGTTTCAATCTTCGAAGCTCTTCATCAGGATTCATGTTGGAAGCTGATTGTCCTGCCCTGACCTCAACTAATGCTTTGGCATCATCATTGAAATTTTGTTTCTGCAGCTCAAATTCCTTTGCGAGATTGTTGACTACATTTACAGAGCCATTATTCTCCCTCCCTGCCCTTACATCAGGGAAGGCATTAGCAAATATGTTGGGTGTGTTCCCACCAGGAGTTTGTGATCCCATTGAAACATTATCTTCAGAATCATAATCGTGAGGTGATGTAGAAGAATCAAGTTTTCCAGGTTGGGCTGCAGTGCTATCAGCAGCAAGACTCTTTCTGGCAGCAGCAAGACTTGTCTGCAGTAGAATTAAAGAATACTTAGTCAGGCAATGGATGCTGAGTTACTTTGCAGTTTTCAATCTTTGTGCGTGTAGGCTTGTGTGCACACGCATCAATAAGAGATCAGCAATTTTACTTTCCACATATTGCATTTGAAGCTATTGATAGAGGAGCAACCATAAAAATTTACATGGATTATCATGCATCGATATACAAAAATTAATCTCTTAATTCTCGGCTTTGAGATGGATCATGGTGCAGAGATCAGTAATAAAGGAAGTAGCAGAAAGGTTTTGATCTCCTCAGAAGACATGGACCTGAACCAGCGCAATACCAACAAAATCTACCATTACAGCCATTGAATCATTCATCAGAGGATATTTATTAAAGTTGCCTTCTCAACTTCTCCTGGGTTTTGAAAATAAGTCCATCAAATAACATTAGAAAATTGAAGATACTACTCAGTTAAAGAGCATGACCATACAATTTACGATTCCTCCACTTTCTTATGACTCTATAGCGGGACCTAGACCAGCTAAAGAGCATTGGAAGTCCCTATGCTTATTTAGTGGATCATCATGGGCAGCCAATATACCTAATATGTACATGGGAATGCTCAAACCAATTCCAATTGACAATCTAATCCTACAGTCTATGTATCTAGTGAAATATAATGACAGTTCAATATAGAAGCAATTGCTTGAAATTAATTTCTCCACAGTTCTTAAATCTGTTTTAAGTTCCTGTTATACTAACCACAAAATAAAACATATGATGTATGCACTTAGTAATGAATTAATATTAACAAGCAAACTCACTTGCAATGATAACATCTGCATCTGCCACATCTCTTCCATTGCTTTCATTTTTGCCTCATAATCTGACCACCTTTTCTCATACTGTTGTAATTGCTCTTGCAGTGCAGCATTTTCCTCCTCCTTTTGCCCAATTGTTGCTTCTGCTTTAACAACCCTTTTTTGGAGCTCTGCCAAAATTGAAGTCTGAATGTCAATCTGCTCTTGTGGTATGACCTGATCAAGCACGAGAAGTCAACTTCTTAGCTCTTCAAAGATGCTTGATATGCACAGAAAAAACAAGGAAAAGGCCTCTCTAAATATTGCACATGTCAGAGCATACATGAAATCTCATCACAGTAGAATGGAACAACATAATTGCACCAATGTTATACCCAAAGTATAGCGTTCAAACAGACAAGGCCAAGGATTAACACTGCCCTGAAAGGTTGCAGTTCATCAACAAATGCCATCTATCATAGGTTGAATATAATGCATTATAGCAGGCAGACCAACGACAGTAAATGCAATTATTTATTGTGCACATTGTTTTATTGAATATCAAGATTTCAGAAGAAAATACAGTAGGTTGACTGAATACATGATATGGAAAAGGTCAAATACCTAGAAATCAATTCAAACCAATGAAAGACAAACACTATACAGCCAGAAAGAAGAATGTATTTGGACATTCAACAAATGAACCTGGCATCCATACAGCTTAAAACTGTGGGTGGGTGTGTGCAGAAAAAATCTGTACAAATGCATAATAGTGATACAAATTTCAGCCTTGTGGCCCTTCCTCCCATGAGGAGTTTCATAAGACAAATAACAAAGGAAATACAACTAATTGAAAGAAATCTTGCCAGAAGCCAGAGAAACCAAATACGTGCAAACTTCTGTACATTATATTTGGGAAAGACAGTGACCAACAACCAATTTCAACAAAGGGACAAGAAAGAAAATAAAATCAGGTTGTTGAAACGAAATAATTACACCAATGAGCGTACCTTCACTTCTGAAATCTTCTTGCCTGGCTTTCTTTTAGAATTTGAATTCTCATGGATTAACCACTTCATTTTATGCATATTGTTGAAGTGCTTTCGAGCCAACCACCCCCGGATTACTGCAGGGACAAGTAATGAGAATATTGTATCTAACAGACAAAAAGTAAAAATCAGCAATAAATAACAGCATTTACCAGATTGTAAATATACAGCTGCCACTAGCTGCTCGTCCATTGCTATGGGAGCACTAGCTGTGCACTTCTTTTTAATGTGATTGAATTTCCTTCTTATGTTTTCACCACGGACAACTGCATCTCAATAGTAACTTGAATCAAATGCTGAGCAGAAAATAATTAAATAATCAATAACAAGCTCCTCAGCATCCATCCCAAAGGAACAGACTATGCTAAAGCTGCCTGACAACTGATTTTGGTGCCATATAGCAAAAACATACAGAGCACCAAGGACAAAGGACACCTAAAAACAGAAAATACGATTTGTATTTGTATTTGTATGGTGCAAAGAAAATGTGAGCCAAAATATGAAATTACCAAGACTACAAAGCAAATGATAAAAATCTCAAATGAGACATTGAAATTTGTTTTTGAAGAATAATGCATTACATGATTGTAATATCATCACTCCTTGTTTGAGTTCATGGAAATTGTGACGGGCCTGGCCACCACGGAAGTATTTTTGAACCCCAACAATACCTCGCAGAAACTGTTTTCTCTGCTCTTCTAATGTTCCAATCTGTGAGCCAACAATAAGAGTCAGGGAACTAGTTAAACATGAAAATCTTGCTACAAGCAAAGAGATTTATTCAAACAAATTCCTGAAAGTAGCATCAAACTAATGTGTGAACTCAGCTATGTTTTGCTCTTAAATTGGGTACATGATGATATTATTGTACACGGAAGAATAGATTGTACCTCCACGTAATGAAACATGGAAATATTACAAGCAAGAACAGAGAGGAGCCAGCAACCCAATATTGTTCCAGCAACTTTAAATTTTTCTAACTCGTCTCTTCCTTTTTCTGATCAAAACCCTAATCTAATACACTGGAGTGCACATAAGCAATTGATACTTAAAGAAACAGCCAATCAAGGCCACAAGGATAAGCAAATGTTCGCAGAAATCAAAGCTAACCAGTATGATGACAGCAGCCATATATAGCTTGATCTATTGCACCAGGGCAGAAACAAACCAAGCCAAGACAAGTAGAGGTTTGTTCCATTCAAGCTCTATGTGGTTTAATTCTAAAAAGCTTGAGAAATAAATTTTCTAATGGCAGCTCAAGCTTGGAACTGTTGCAGAGCTTGGATCTATTGCACCAGAAACAAACCAAGCCAAGACAAGTAGAGGTTTGTTCCATTCAAGCTCCATGAGGTTTAATTCTAAAAAGCTTGAGAATACATTTTCTAATGGCAGCTCAAGCTTGGATCTGTTACTAAGCTTGACAAGCTTTGATCAGATCTTAAGCTCCTTTATTCCACTGACAACACTGGCAAGAGCCATGCACTCAAAACTTTTACTTGGTCATCTTACACTATTGTTAGTTTTTTTATTTATCATTATTTTTTTTCATCTATTATGTATAAAACACTTTCTGTTAAGACTTTATTTTCTAGACTGTGCCAGGGTAATTTAATATAAAGACAATCCAATGATTAAATACAGCTCTGGAGGTTTAGCAAAATACACCCTGTCATCAAGTCAATGCTAAAAGGCTGAATTACAACTTCTGGCCATTAAAAGCAACGCAGATATAATCCATAAACACCATATTAGAGGAAATAACAAAACATTTATGAACTGTGAAAATAACATGAGTACATACCTGGCCCATCCGAAGATACACTTTGGTGTAACCAACTTGATACATTTCAGGGAGGACATTAAAATTTTTGAGAACAGCAACTGACAAGCTTAATGGGTCCTGAGATACATTTGTCTCCGGGAGCAGGAAACCATACCTAAATCACGTGCAGGGTTATGATAGGAATGATCAGCTTTAAAATAAGGAATTATTGGAGAACTAACAGATAGTATCTTATTTACCTTCCTGCAAATTCTTGATGAGTCATTCGAGTAGGATATCCAGATCTTGAGATCCTCACAACCTCCAAAACTCCACAACATCGGAGTTGCTTTGAGACAAGATCATCTTCATACTGGCCAGGAAGCTGCTTAGCATTTGGTTTTATGCAGCGAATGAAGTGAGGTGTAGTTTTCTCCAACTGGTGCATTAGTTTGAAGAGTTGACTCTGCAGGCAGGAACAACCACTCAACATTTTGCAAAATACAAATTATGCCAGAATGCAGATAAAAAAAAAGGTTGATGCTGTTGCCAGAAGAATTATTATTTTGCTCAAGCACAAGATACAATTTTTAGTATGCAGCGATCAATTCTAAAGCACCAAAAATCAACCAGTAAAAGTGTTCAAAATGCCAGAAAAATATAATTGTTATGCAGAAAAGTAGAAGCTTATCTACCTTGAACTTTGTGCCAACACTTTGCATCGAGGGTTCCGACCCACCAAATTGGCTGGATGGACTTGCTAATTTCAGTAATTGACAACCACATGATGATAGCAATTGGATGAAATCAGAGTGCATTGGATCTCGGTTCTTTTCCAGAAAGCCATTTGTATCATACACAACCTGACAAAACTCCAAATATTAGTTTATTCTTTAACCTATTATCAACTTAAAGGTTCAGAAAGAATAAAAGTTTCGATGGATCAGAGTCAAATGTAATTTTAGCTGACAGCTGGAGATGCTACTCTAACAAAAGAGTAAAATATGCCAAATACAAGAAAAAGTACCCTCTATCAAAATAAATATCTTAGAGCATTTTCAATTATGAGAAATTACTTGTCTCATTGCTAAGATGCAAATAAATATTAAAATTTGGATTTAGAACAAATGAGTTCCGACATTAAGAGTTTCCTTTTTAATTTTTGGCATCAATTCCAACTACTGAGAAAAATTGAAGCTATAAAAGCTCTACAGAGTTTCATCATTATAGCTTTATCTACAAGTGGATCAAATTTGCAACAGGTGCTTGGCCATGATTAGATGCTGCAATATAATTATTTCCTATTATCTAATTAACTACTTAATAACAAGAAAATCCTAGAAGGAAGAAATATAAGCAGGAAGATATACAGCACCACTTTGCATCTTCAGCTATCCCGCATTATATGGAACTTTCTTTTTTTCCAGAATTGTTGATAATTAAATTTAAAACATGAAAATCATGAGTGAGAAAAGGGTGGAAAGATGGATGATGCAGAACGACCACCAATGGACATAAAGAAATATCTGCAAAATCATTAACAGTACAAGGGTTGAAGTCTTCGTAAATATCAGATCCCTATTTACAGGCTTTTTTTGTAACTTTTATTAACTTTTTCTGCGGTCAGTTGTTGTTGTCATCATGTAAGATTTTTCTTAAGCAAATTATGAACTGCTTTACATGTATTCATTTCAAATCTAATACAACGGAACAAGCAAAAACCCTGATTGAACTAAAGCTGCCAATCTGACTTAAAAATTCAACAGAGCAAAAAATCATAGCTCCTCAAAAGTAAACTATAACTCACCTCTCCAGCATAATGACAAACACCAAAAGCCCTGCCTCTTTCACCTTTAAAGCAAGGATTACCATTCAAATATTGCTTGAGCTTATTGGCAAAGGTTAAATCAGTGGCATTGGGGAAATTTGATTCCTCATCCAATAACGACAATAGCCCCAAAGGTTTCTGCAGAAATCAAAACAATCAAGGAGTGACCACCTTAAGTATAAGGCAAGCATTTTGATATCACATGCCTAGGAGAACTCTAAATATGCATGTGCAGGACATAGACAAGAGAAGCTGTTAAAATACCTTCTCAAAGAGATTTAAGCACTCTTGGTTATCCTCAAAATCAACTTTAGTCCAATCAATCCCATCCTCTTCATACTCCTGCAATTAATAAATAAAATGGTGAGTTTGACAGTTAAAACAATCAGATTCCATCAACCAAAATTCTTAAGCAGGAAGGGGGGAGAGAAAATACACCCAAAAAGTCAATGAGACTTTATAGCTGAGGAAATAAAAGAATCCAAGTTTTAAAATAGAGAAAAATGGTTTGCGATAATTAGTTGGTGTGATCAGAGCAATGCAGACCTAAAATATGACTTTCTACACATTTTAAAATGCAACTTACAAGTTAGCACAGAAATTTAACTGATTACTTATATGCTTCAATATTGGAGTTGCAACAATCTACATAGATGTCACATTTGTTTCATGCCTATGACCAGGCAGCATAACTTAATGGAAACAGAGAGGCCAGCAATTTTGGTGATGTATACTTCTTGATTCGCTTTTAAAAATCCCTCTTGCACAATTTTGATAGTGTCTAGACAGCAAAAGCATATTCATTTCATTTTTATTAATTAGAGATGACATGTAAACATTATTTCACAGTGAAAAAACACAGAAAATAAGTTTGCATATGAAATGATAGCATATGGATAGCATTTTGCACCATTGCAACCACGAAGGCCACTTAAGTGTTGATGTTGCTTCAATATGATATGCTTACCTGCTGCTCAAGTTTAAATAGATGCCGGTTGAAATGTTGCTGCAGCCTCTCATTTGCATAATTTATGCAAAATTGCTCAAAGCTATTATTCTGAAAATGTAACGAGGTGATCATCAGGGACACAAGTGTAGAGCACTAAAAGTCTCACCAAACAGATAGATAAGATTTATAAACCTTAAATGACTCAAATCCATAAATATCAAGGATACTTATGGATCTCCCAGTAATCATCAGTTCACCCACTTCAAATGACTTGTTTATTTGTACCACAAGCCACTCAAACAGGTCTGCATAGATAAACTTTGACAATGCATCTCTTCTATCAATAGCCTGAAAAGAATACGATAAGGAACCCTTAAAAAACCATGTATCACCGGTGAATATACAGTGCTTTTGGGGTAATGTGTGGGTAAATTTGTTTTCAAATGAAGAACTAAACATGCCTGCTGCATTGTCAATTTTTTAGCAATGCTATCCTTTCCAGCTTGGATTTTACGGCTTGATAGAGCCAACATCAGATCCTGGGCACTGCAATTTAATAGCCTGGCAGCACTGTTTACAGCTGCCAAAAGGAAAACAAATGGAATCAATCTTATTTCAGAAAAATCACCATGATATACCAGTGATAGCAAGTCATGAATTTAGCATTGCCTCATGCAATGTTCATGTTTGAAGATCCATTATTAATCAAAATCATTGGATAGATCCATTCCACTCATTCAACTGAATGTTTATATCAACAGACATTCAAACACATTCCACGTGTTGTTGATCATGCAAATACTATTTCAGCATGATACTTGAGATGAAATTGCACAAATGATTATGCTCATCCAAATTGCCATAGGAAATCCAGGACCAAACTCATTAAACCCCATCTCTTTCCAAGAAAATATTCTTCCTTTCGTGTTAGGAAGACACCAACTCTTAAAACAATGAACAGATTCAACTAGGCACTTGCACCTTTTTTATGATGACTTGAGACAAGCTAATCAAGCCAAAAACAATCAGTATGTGATTTCCCAATTCCATTTATGGTGGAATAAGAGAAAATAAGATGTTGTCAGCTATTGTCAAGTACTGAAAGCTGGCAATTCGATTTACTCAAATTGATATCACTCTTACCTTCATCGGCCAATGCCTCCACATGATTTTCATTGTCAATTACTTGAAATGAAATGTTTCCAAGCCATAATACTGCAGCAAGCATTGCAAATGCCTGCTCTTGATCTTCTTTGTGAATTTGAACAATGTCCAGGGCTTCCTGGGGAGAAAAGGAAAATAACACACAAATAGGGAAAGATGGATGCTTATGACCATGAAATAAAATGAAGTGACAGTGGGCCTTCAACCCATAAACAGACAATCATTTGAATTACCACAAGCTTATGAAACTTCATGCCATCATCAACACCGTCGATTACCAAGCACTCACTCTGGTTAAGATACTTGTACTCACTAGCCATTTTAAGGTTAAGTCTATCTGCAGAAGAAACAAGAAATTACCCCAACTTATATCAATTGCATAGTGGAACATAGAAGTAGAGAACACATGATATATGTTTACCTTTTCAAGAAAAAGAGCTGGAACATAGAAGTAGAGAACATAGAAGTAGCATGAGAGTTTCTGACTGATAACTACAATAAAGCCTTCCCAAACTAATCTCAGTCAGCTATATGGATTTATGATAGACCATTAACAAATTTCAGTGTGTTATGTCTACTACAATTATTAATCACCAACAAAATTAGCATATAGAGAAGGTTCAAGCAATTGGATGGTCTTCCATTTGGTTACAAAAAACATCTTTCCAATTTCGCAGATTTCATTTTCTTTTTTAACAGGAAAAGGTGTTCATTTGGCAGAACATGAAGAACTGTTTCCAATTATGAAAAATCACAAATGCATTATATTTTGAGAAAGACAACATAATACTTGAATACTTGATCAAGCATGAATATCATTTGAAAAAAAAAATAACAAATTATTATAATCTGAGGGCACAACAAGGATTTACAGGCTTCAACCACCAATGAAAATGAAAGCAATAACAATCTAAGAGAGGAAAAGCACTTTGGTAATAGTTAGTATCAAGAAACTGCGCAACAAAGTGGATTGACACCAGATGTTTTTTTGGATGCTAATAGGGTCAGGAAAAAAAAAACTTGAACTTGGTAGGAGCGAATGTTGTCCAGATGAAAAACAAAGCAAAATTGTATACAAGTTTCGACATAAACATGGAAAAACAAGGACTCACAATTCTTCTTTTTTAAGGGAAAGGATGGGGGGGTTTGCAATATTTTTGGGGAGAAAGAAAAAAGGCTTTGATTTTTCCAAGACTGAGCGAACCTTCATTTCCCAGTGCAACTAACATTCAGTTGAAATTCTAGAAGTTATAGACTCGTGAGAAACTATTAGCCTAAGCAGCACTACGTCAATGCTACTAGTTCAGCCCTTTCTGTTCTGTGAAAGAATGGAAAATACATGCATCCCATGCAAAAACAGTACCTCTAAGAGTCGATGGAGCACCAGCACAAAGTTGATAGAAGATATGGTATGATCTTTCACCATTGGCAAGCTGAACTACTCTTGACTGGTCAAATCAGAAAATGTAATTTCAGAAATGGATGGTGATGCTGATTGACATTCCAAGCTAAAACTTCAGAAGCAGGGGTTAACTTACCTTTTCAAGTAGGACTATCAACAATTATCATCGGCGAATGGTTTTTGAATATACATGGTTCAAGTTAATCAGTAACCAGATATCAAATGGCAGACTAATAATGACAATCTATTCAACTTCAACATACTTACAAGTTTGGATTTTAGCACCACAAATCTTTCCTGATGCGGTAAAATGAATTTCAATCAACTTTCCCTGCACCAATTGAGAATTACCTATAAACCAAATTGCAAGAACAACAGATTTAGGAATCTAACCCAAAAAGAAGAAAAAGAATTGGTGACAGCTTACAAATCTACTAGAGTTGTCATTCCTGGATGTTTTTGCATTCCCAAATGCTTCAAGTATACAATTGGTCTGAAGGATTTCAGACTCCATACCATCATTGCCACAACCAAGAGCAGCCAAGTACTGCATAGCATACTTTGCTGTCTCAGTTTTCCCAGCTCCACTTTCACCACTGTAGGATAAATAATAAAAGTACAGAGAAGCCGAAATATCTCAATTGCTCATGAAACATGAAAGAGGTAATTAAAGCTGCATAAAAGAAAATACCACAAGACAACAAGGGAAAATATCATGGAAAAGCTCCAAATTAGACTACATTAATGAAAGAAAAAGGCAACAAACCTTATGATTATGGATTGGTTCTTTTCATCTGCAAAACCGCATACAGGAAAAAAAAAGAATGAAGAAATAAGAACTCTCAGAAACAATACCAACTTCAAACTCAAATGGTGAAAGGAAAAAAAAACGATTCATCCACCTCTCATCATCTCATTATAAGCAGCATCTGCTATAGCATAAACATGAGGGCTGTCCTTAGCATTCTGCTTGTAAGAAGTGAGGGTTTCATTTCCATAAATTGGAATGTCTTTAAAAGGATTGACAGCAATCAAAACTGGCCCTGCTTTACTCTGTGGAAGGAAACACAAGAGCCAGTCAAAGACAAGCAAAAAGGAAACATAAATTTGGCTTGCAAGGCAATTGCATGACCATTAGAATTATATTCTACTCACATAAATCAGATCCTGAGCATATCTGTGCTTAATATTATGAAGCACAGAAGGTTCATTTAAATAACTAAGCTGTATGAGATCATCTACACCCTCAAGGACATCAGGATTTGCAGGTATGAGCTCTTCTGTAGACACTTTGATAACCTAGCAAAATGACAAGCATTATTGCATATATAATCCACCAAGGAAGTAACCAGCACATGTTTAAATAGAATCAGGGATAAAAGGAGCTTATTAACTTACAGTTCCTGATGAAAGTGAAACAGTTGCTTCATCCCCTGAAGTTGACTGTATCTTTCCTATCCCCCATTGCCCATTTGGGAGCCGACACCAGACTCGTAGCCTCTGAAAAAAAAAATGTGTAAATTAATGTTTCAATTCTCACAAATTTAAAGAAAAAGCAGAGAGAATTTTCACACAAAAGTATGCTCTTCTCAAAACAAATCTGGTGCCTTCTGGGAAGCTACAGTAATAATTGACAATAAAATAACAAATCCTTAGTATCTAGCCTCTCTAAACACTTCAGCTACAGTGGATCTTCTAATTTAAATTACTTACTAGAGGGTGTTTGGCACAGCTTTTGCTACTGCTTTTAGGTGCTTTGGGCTTAAAAATGCATTAAATTGATGTTTTTTAGTGATTTCTGATGATTTTGATGTGATAATGTCAAAAATAAAAAACAAAATTGAAAGAATGCATTTTCAAGCAAAAAGCTATTTTGAAAAGCACCCTGCACCACAATCCTAGACACCCATTTATGATAAAAGGTGGCATCCAAGTACACACTACGTGATACCTACTAACTCATCTCAACAACACAACAAAGTTAACTTGTATCTTCTTTCGGACTCTGCCCCACCCACCATAAACCATTAACAATAACAACTCTGCTCTTTCTTCAAAGTTAGTCTTCCAGTAAGTACAGCAATATAGAATAGGAACTAATGTTCTCTTCGAGCTTAAGTACCCCTGCTGCTACACATGACACCATTGAATTCTCCATGATTAGAAACTTTCTTTAACTCTTAAAATTACTATTTCTGCCGTGTAATTATAACAAAAACCTTAACTAACAAAACATGCATAACAATAAACACCCAAGCATTCCTCTTCTTGCAACACGAAATTGCAAACTAATAATAATATTACACACCAATAACCAAGTTAATCCATCAAAATAAGAATAAAAACCAAACACATTAATTAATTTTGTTCATCAGTTACCTTCTTGATAAAATAACCAATGTTATCATCCCACTCTGGCTCTTTCCCCTTTGGCACTGAACCCGTGACTGGTCCCTTCCCTTTCTCATTATTCTCTTCTACATACGGATTAGAATCCACACAATTTTGATCTTTCCTCATTTTCTTGCTTCCGAAACTCCCTGATTTGTACCCTAACTCCTTCTCCTTTCTTTTATTATACTCCTTCACTTTAGTAACTCTTGTCTCCACTTCTCTCTCCACTTGTCCATTGGAACCAACTTTAAAGTCTGTAGGCAGTGACTGGCGTGCCGATGGAAGCCGTGCCCTAGAAGCAGGCCGTGCTGGCAAAGCAGGTGGCAGGTCCTTTGAATTCTCCAAAGCCTCATCTCGTCGCCGCAGCGAATCTAGCATCTCCTCCAGAGAGCTCCTTGTCACCGCAGCTGGTGATGCTGATAACATCATTTTTATCGCCAATTTTTCTTCCAATGTCAAAACCCTGAAAAAATGACACACCAGTAACTCATAATCTTTAAGAAGAACGCTCAAAGTGGGACCTCCAAAATTAGATTACAGTCAGGATTTCTCCTAACAACTTGGGATCGATGCTTGCGTTTATGAGGCCCAGAAGGTAAAAGAAGATGACACAAATTAGGTTTTTCTTTTCTGTTTTGTTTTTTCTCTATTGAGTCAAAAATTGAATAAAAAAATAGAAAGAACTGATTCAACAACAAACTCTAAAATTGTCACCAAAAGCTCAGAAACTTGTAATTCAGTACACAACACTTTCAAAAAAACAAAACAAAACAGCTTAGATCATCTGCTTAAGATCAACATGGGACCCGCAAACTTAAATTAACAACTAATGACCGGTGATTATGAGGCCCGAAATGCAAAAGAAAAGGGAAGAAACTCAACTTGACACCATCTTTGCAATAAATTATTATATATACAGAAAGTTTCTAACTTGGGGTGGTTTTGTGATTAAAACAAATATTAAAGAGGAACAAAAAAAACGAAGAAAAGAAAACTATAATTCAACAACAAGTCGATAATTGTTACCAAAAGCTGAAAAATTGGGATTTATTAAGGACAGCTTGACAGCTTACAAACCCTAATCTGGATCAAAACTACAAATTTCTAGAAACAATAAAGAAGACAAAAATCTCAAATTCAAAATAAAAACAGCTTCTTGTCTCAAAAACTCAAAATTGATGTTTAGACAAGACAACAATTCAATAATAATAATAATAATAATAATAGAACAAGTATACTTACAATTGGTAACCAGAAACTCGAAATCTTTGTCTCCAACAAACGCCACCTTGTCCACTTCGAAGCTAAAGACCCAAAAAAGAAAACTTAATCTGGACAGAAATTTAAGGCTAGAGGTTTTAAGAGAAGGCGAGATTTACAGGTGGAAACAAGAAAACAAATTTCGTTTTAAGGAAAAAAGAGCGTAAGTTACGAGGGAGGTTGAAAGAGTAACAAAATGTGGTTTGAGTTCTGTTAAGAAAACAAAAAACAGAGAGAGAAAAACAAACCTTGAGACAACAAGGAAAGAGGGAAAAAAGCTGTTTTTTTTTAGAAAAAAAAGAAGGGAAAACAGCAGAACAGAACTTATTACAAGTTTTGATGAGGTTGTTGTTGTGGGTAGTGTCGTTGTTGTTGCTGCTTTAAGGTTTTCTTCTTCTTCTTCTTCTTTTTTTTTTTTTTTTTGTAATGTTGTTTGTGGTTGCAGGAATTCAAATTTTGTGCTCGTTAGGTGGTGAGGGTATTTTTATTCGTTTCTTGACAAAAACGGTTTATTTAGATCTGATAAAAAAGATGATGGATAAGGCAAAATGTTAAAACTTTGCTTCATAAGGTGCACAACATTTGGCACCATAATGCTAACTCCTTCTTTAATTTTTTTTATGATTTTAATATGATAATATTAAAAATAATTTTTAAAAAATAAAAAAATATTATCTTAATATATTTCTAAATAAAAAATATTTTAAAAAATAATCACTATCATATTCTCAAACACTCTCAATATTTAATTATTTTTTTAAGATTAGAAAGGTAGTGTAATTCTTTTGAAAAGACATAAATTTATTTTAAAATTATTCAAAAGATTATTTGAAATTAATTTTTTATTGTATTAAATTTAATTTGAATTTAATTGATAAATTAAACTTATATATATATATTTAGAAAAGATAAAATTCAATTCATTTTTTTATTATACTTATCACCTTCATCTTATTCTTTTAAATATCACTAAAAAAAGATAAATAACTATTTAAAAAAACTAGTTTAACATTAAGTTTCTCCTATTTAGTTTAATAAATCACAGAAATTGGCTTTTAATTTATTTCTGTATTATTTTTAGATATTTAATTATTTTTTAAATTCAATTCTTAATACTTAAAATAATTATAAACATAAAATTTTATTAAAACATCTTAATTTAATATACTAATTTATTTTATTTCATGTATTTACTTTTCAAATATATTTTTATCTCTTTTATCTATTTCTTCTATTGACCAAATATAATGCGACTTAAAAAAGCCACGGGAGAAAATATGGAAAATTTACCGGGTTTTTTTGGGTTGGATTGTCTTTTGGGGTTTTTTTTTAATTTTAGGTAGAATTTACAGCTTTTATTTGGTTTTAAAAAAGTAAATATTTGAAAATTTGAGTTAATTACCGTTATAGGATTTGCTGTGTTGTTTGGTTGGATGACATTACCCCACTGAGATTCTACTGCTTATGTGGGACTTTGTTTATTGCACTAGAAATGGAAGTATATGTACTGTTGTTATCTACGACAAAAAAAAAAAGAAATCTATCAATCAATCATGGATTGCCGTAATTGTTAAGAAAATTCAAGTTAAAAGTAATTCTGATCTTGAATAATTGAACCGATGGCCTACTCTTCTTCGTTATAAATTTATTTTCTTTTATTGAATACAAAATAGCAGGACTAGTATTTTTTTCTATGATAAATGTATTTTTAAACTAGTTTATACATAGTTATTAAACTCGGCCTGATCCGGCGGGTCGACCCGAGACCCGGTCCATCTGGTGGCTGGGCCGATTCGGGTTTGTTAAAAGACCGGTAGGTGCAACAACCTGGCGAAACCCAGACGACCCGGTGAGTTGACCCATGACCCGGGCTACCCGGGAGAACCTGGACGAGACCCGGTTCTTCTTCAAATGTGGTTTCTGTCATTTGGCTTCTCTTTTTATTTCTTCATCTTCTTTATAATGAGCTGCTGTTTGTAAATGCTCTCGTCGTCCATGGAAGCTGGCCCGACTGAGACATGGAAGCTGGCCCAACTGAGACAAGCTAGCTGAGAAGTTTGTTGCTATGCGCAAGGCCAGTCTTGGAAAAAGAAACACATAAATGAATGGTTTATGCTGTTTGATTTTGAGACCTTCAATGCTACTAGAAAATAAGAATAATGCAGAAAATGTCACGACTAGAACCAAAGAAGATGAGGGCGAGCGCAGAAGAAGAGGGATTTAATTCAAATCGACCATAAACGACAGCGTTGGAAGGAAGCGGTAAAGAATTTAAAACATTAGTTAAACGATTATGTTTCATGCAGCCCGGATAGTTCTAAATAAAATAGTCAAGCCACATGTAATGGCTAATATAGAAGCAAGGGAACAATTTGGTTTATGATAAATACCCTAAGGATGTAACAGAAAGATTTAACTTTTGATATAACAGAATTCAATATCCTTTCCTAAATTCTCTCGTTCTCAATCAGTGTGTGGGGAAAAACCCCATGCAGAATGCATGACATGTTCTTCCTCACTTCTTCAAAACTTCTTCTCCCTTTCCGTGGTATTTGATCATCCTCTAGAAAATGAACTTGCAGCAGAAAACAAGCAAATCGCTATTGAAGAGTTGGGTCTCTTGGTTTGGCTAATAG
>Ga0325414_1001983_pt1 | contig 20342 bp, 10 predicted proteins | sample PopdelMetagenome_8_FD_206183 | JGI IMG/M metagenome (GOLD analysis project Ga0325414, IMG submission 206183) | Populus deltoides microbial communities from Bellville, Georgia, United States - Leaf-PdKOR-R3 | ecosystem: Host-associated > Plants > Phyllosphere > Phylloplane/Leaf | place: USA... | reverse complement strand
GTTCCGATCCATAAACAGACTACCGGTTAGAAACTCCTTAACACCTTTAAACCATATCTAGACCATATAATGTAGTTTACCTCAGTTAAGGTGAACTAGGGGTGCTAATACCTTATCTAGCTACAACTAGTCATTTACCCTAAAATTTAAGGTAAGATCAGTCCACCCAAATCTCTTAGTGACCCTAAACCAAACAATTAGGTGGCGCCTCCTTGACATCCTAACACACCGTGCACGCCATGTGCGACACCTATTAGGAGTAAAAGACAAAATAACAATTCAATTTACCTTAGGTAGGATCCTTTGAGTGATAATATCTTTCCTTTTAATTAGCATAACAAGCCCTTTTCTCGTACCTTTGAAAGACCAATTAGGATTTCCAGTGATCATAATAATAGGTGGTGACTATTTCGCATTTCATCTCCTATTTAGTCCTTTCCACTTCTCTCTACACAAAAACATAGAAATAATACTTGCAGTTATTATGGTTAAAAAACATGAGTCCTCTTGATTGGAGTTATTCGTTATGTCAGTTATGCACCATCACTAGCAACTAGACAATTCAGATACTTGCAGTGTGTCTTAATAATACCTAATTTGGATAAGTTTTTGGGAAGCTCCAAAGTTGCAACTTTCTTAACCAAGCAGATAGCATTAGACAGGATTGGATGACATAAGCCCCAATAAAATATGAAGTTGCTAAAAAAAACCTCTCGGTTAGTGATAAGTACTTGGAATGGAGTATCTATAGAAAAATCAATGGCTTGTTTATAAGAAATCATAAGGCAAAGACCTCGTAAGAATGGACTGCCTAACAAAGCAAGGCCTACTAGAAGAGAAGGTGCCATGGAAATCAAGTGAAAGAGGTTAGAAGACGAGAAAGAATTGAGGAAGAAAGTTGAGAATCTATGAGCAAAATTTAAAGCTGAAAAGGCAACTAGAGAATTAGTTGAGGAGAAGTTACAAACAAAGCAAACAACAAAGAGAGGGTTGAGAAAGATTTAAAGAAAAAAAAGTCTGAGGATTGGCTAAAATAAAAGCTAAATTAGAAATAATGTTAAGGCATCAGATTTGCATAAATAAAAAACATAGCGAGAAGTTTACAAAGAAAAAAGAATGAGAAAAACATAACACCAAGCTCATAAAGGAAAAAATAAAGGAAGAGAAATTCAAAGAGGAGGTAGTCAAGTTAAAAGTCTGTGTCATAAACTTTAGGCTGAGTTGTCTACCCAAGTAGTTGAGATAGAAAAGAAAAACATTAGGTTAACAAAAGCAAAAAACAAGACTGGAAATGATCAAGAAATAAATAGAAACTCAGAAAAAACATTAGGTCCTTTCTTTATACCAAAATAGAACATCTAGATACGAACAATGATTCCCTAGTTCATACTAATCTCACCACTATGAATATCTTAAATGCTTTATAAGCCCAAGTTGTTGAAACTGCTTAAAAAGCTATTTAGTTGTAAAAAAGTGTCTTATTAGGCAGCTAGAAGAACATACTTGTGTATAGATTATTCCTTAGAGATTGTGTTGAAATCTTAGGAAAGATAGCTATTATGAGTTAGTTCCTGAAATGTAAATATTTTTTTCTAAGAATAATTTTGTAACCTAATGAACATGAAGATGTATTTTGATATTTTGCCATTAATAAAAGGCTTTGACCATTAATGTGAGAAGCATCTCATGAATGACTCCAAAGATAAGAAATGTTTTTGCTATGATGAGTAAAAACCTCCCTCGTGACATGCAAATGACATCAAACTCTTGCTTATCATGAAAACATTAATAACCCTTATCACCAAATGTAAGGTTAATTCATATCCAATATAATCATTTTTTTTATGAATCATTATACATAAATGATTTACATAATTATTGTCATGGTAAATTGCTTGATTTTTAGGTGAAATATAATGATTTACAACATCAGAAAAAAGCAAATGGAGCATGAAGAGGAAACCCGATAGGAGATAAACCATTAAAGAGAGATTAAAAATCTTAAAGGGGAAGTCACTAAAATAACTTTCATGCTCGAGTAAGAACTACAAGCTTTCCTAATAGAGGAAGGGACGAAACATCTAGCTAAAATCAGGTTCATACTAAGGTACAACCCCTTCTCATATACAACAAGCACTTGAAGTGCAACCTATACCATTTATCTTTATAACACCAAATTTAAGGATAAATGGTCCTTCTTTAGAATCCTAATATAATGCACAATTCCTCTACGTGTAGTCATACAACCACCTCAGGCTATCCTCATGATTTATTTAACACATGAAGAGCCACAAAAGGGCTAAGGAAAAGGAAGAATTTGATTCTAAAAAATTATTGTCAATGGAAGAAATGCTCAAGAAAATAGAGGAGCTAACTTGAACGATCATTTTTTAACAGCCAAAATGTGTTTGACACCTGTCACAACCCATTTCTGGGTTATTCCCCAAATTCTTTCTTCCAAAATAAAAAAAATAAGTAAAAATAGCAAGAAGGTTGATGTTTTGGAAAAAGCAAGAAAAATTAAGCTGTAATTTTAGAGCCTAGTTGTTCCCTATTTTATCCAAAACTAGAGAGACAATACAAATTTAAGGTTAAATTAAATAATTATTAGATAAATCTGCTTAAAAATTAAGCTTAAGGACATAATTAGATTTTTAATAGGCCTCTTTAATTTAATCATGGGTCAAATTAAAGTTTAATTATGTTTAAAAATTAATTTGAGTCAAATTAAAGGATTTAATTAGGTACAATGATGAAATTATACTTTAAATATGTCAAATTAATTTTATTAAGGGCTTAATTGGTAAAAGTTTAAGTTTGAGAGCCTAATTTAGGCTTGGTTGATAAGATTGAAATTTTAGGAGACCAAATTTAATTTTTACTAAGTCAATTGATTGAAATCAGGGGTAAAATTCCTAGAAAATTAAAGTTTTATGGTCAATTAAGGGCTATATTGAAACAATTCGCAGCCAATGACCATTTTGCAAAAGGTGTCGAACTCTGAAGACCCAATCGGCTTAAAATCAGAGGCCAAAGTAGACAGAAAATCAACTTTTCCCAGTTTTTTTCTGCCACTATTTCTCCTCTTTCTCTCTCCACCGTGGCCTTTAATCACCACCATGTCACAACTAACTTGTCCACCACCATCTCCATCATAAGTAGCCTCCTGGCCATTTCATGCGAGGAGTGGCGACCACAAAGTTCTTTCTCTCTTTTGCGAATTCTTCTCTTTCTCCCTTTACCAGCTGAAGCTAGTACCTTTACCCTCCACTAGCCTCACATCAACCTCCTAGCTAGACCACTAGCAATACCTCCTCCATACTAGGTGAGCCTGTCTGCAACCCTCCTCTTCTTCTCTCGAGCTCTTCATTTTGTTCTTCTAAATCTTGCATGCAAAACGTGAATTAATTCAAGTCCTGTAACTGTTGGCTTTTGCTAGCAGTTATAAACATGGGCAGGGCCAAGTCCATCTGAAATCCTTTAAATAAAAAAAAGGAGACTATTGGGTCACCAGTCGACCCAAACCTTCTGGGCCAAGTCGGCCCAATCAGCCCAGCCCTATTGGGATCGACCCAGTTAGTTAGGTCGGGCCCAATCCAATTTAATAATAATATATAATATTATAATTAATATATTATAAAAAATCAAAAATAATTAAAAAAACCTTTAAAACAATTTATGATTTTCTCGCATATTTTTCTACCAATTTTGCATAATATTGGGGTGTATTTTTACACTGTAAGAAACAGATCCGGTATTAAAATACCTAATTTTTTAAGAAATGTTTCTTTAAAAAAATTTAAAAAAATCTCAAAACTTTTAAATTAATTTCCCCCTTTAAAAAACATTAAAAAAATATTTTTTTTTCATGCATACGACCAAATACTAAAAGTTCCTCAAGCATATTTATTAAAAACAAAAACAAAATTGCATCTTTTTCATGTTTTAAAAAATGACAAAAAAATGGATATCGTAATTAGTTTATGATTATCCGTTAGGATTTAATCAAAATATCAAAAACTCTTCACCTATCATTTTGTTCATTTTATATTAGGGTTTAGATATAGAGTTTAATATTTGGAGGTGTAAAACTATATAATAGAGTACATCTTCAGGTATTAAAGATACAAATTGTAAAAAGAATACAAATGCTAAAATTTAAACTTTAGAACGATTAGAATTGAACCCAATGAGGTAGAGACTCTTTCACAAAGAAAAATCTGACTTAGACATTAGAAGAAGACCAATGGATATGAACTTGACCTAGAAAAACAATCAAACAACAATGCAACTTACCTTAGATAGGATGCACTTGAGTGATGCGTCTTCTCTTTGTACAACCAATCCCTTACTAAGAATCTCACAAACCATTAGGTTTTTTAGTAACCTTAACACTAGGTAGCGACTTTTGAACCTTAATCGTAATTTTATGATTAAACCTAAAACCCTTTCCTTCCCAGAACACCACCTCTCAAAAGGCTTTCATTTTAAAGCACGCCAGTATCATCGTCACCCCCAACAACAATACCAAATATTGTGATCCTCAAAAAGTTTAAGTTGTTATAGTTTGTCAAATATAGTGGAACTCGATGTTTAATGACCCATCTTAAAGTTTATAGTAAAATAGTTGAGATAGTCCATGATAAAAAGTTGTTTATCCATTTCTTTCATGAAAGTTTATTAAAGCCACATTGAGCTAGTATATGTGACTTAATAATATAAAAATCAAGAAGTAAAGAGACCTAGTAAATGCTTTTCTCTACTTTGAACATTTGATAGGAAGCACGATTCAATATTTTATTGATATAGTTATGGTAGTTGAGAGGATTGAGCAAGAAATCATAGTGGGAAAAATCCTGAATGTCGTACCCGACATCGCAACGGCCTTAAAAATATTCTTCTTGAATTATGGAAAAAGAACAGATTTCTAGCATCTAGTTCTTAAAAATATTTTTTTTTATTATTTATGTTTTTGGGGCTGGGCCCAGCTCAGCCCACATGGGCTGGGCTAGACCCAACCAGCCCAGCCCGGTCACTGGCCCAAGCTAGTGACCCGGCTGGGCAAAAATCAAAGAAAACATGCGTGAAATGATTTCACGCGTGCATGAACAGATAGAGGAATTAAGGGAATTGAATTAAAATCCAAAGTAAACAGTAATCGGTGAATTAAAATGAAAAGCGGGGAAATAGAAGCTTACTTACCTGGTAGCTTTGAAGATGAAAACGTGATGGAAGATTCGTAGGCTAAGCTCCTCTCTCTTCCTTTCTCATTGGTTCTTGCTTTGTTGTCCCCTGTCTTTCACGGTCTCTTTCTCTTTGTATGTCTTTGTTCTGCTGCCTCTAGTTCTGGAGGCTGGTTGCTAATGACTGTGAGGATGATGGTCAATGCCGGTTCTCGTCTCTGCGTTTTCGTTTGCTGGGTTAAGTTTGCGTCTGCTTTGCTCCTGGTTTTATATTTTCTTACCTTCAGTTCTGAGATGAAGGGACAAAGACGATGGTGGGGCTGCTCCTCGTCTCTATGTTGTTCCTCTGCTTTTCTCTCCCCTCAGTTTTTTTTTCATTCCCAGTCTCCCCTTCTCTCTGTTTCCCCAGTTTTTTAGTCTCCCCTGCCCTTCGTGGCTTTTTGTTCTCCCCGGTTCTGGGTCTCCTCTCCCTCAGTTTTCCCCAGGTTTTTTCAGTCTCTCCACCTGGCTTTTTCGTGTCCCCCTTTTTTTTCTGTTTTCCTCCTCCCGCGCTCTCTCATCTTATCTGGCTTAATAGCTAGAGAATGCCAAGCATCCTTGCGATTGAAACGGCTTTGAGCCTTTACTCCAGAAATGGTTCCTGAGGAAGAAGGCGATGAATCACTTCTCAGAACGACGCTGTTTGTGTGACGGGAATAGTCATTTTCAATCTGGTCACTGAAGTTTTGAAATCATGTAACCAAACCCCTGGGTAAATTATAATTGAACCCCTGCATTTCGGCGCCTTTTACAAGCTAGTCCTTGGACTTTAATCTGTTGCACTTTTGCCCCCAATTAACCCCGAACTTTTGTATTTTTTTCAATTAAGTTTCTAATTTCATTAATTAAATTAAATCCAAGTTTAATTAAGTCTCAAAACTTATCAATTCTCCAATTAAACCCTTGATTTGATTAATTAAATTAATTTCAAGCTCAATTAAGTCTCAAAAGTTATCAATTCTTCAATTAAGCCCTTGATTGGATTAATTACATTGATTCCAAAGTTTAATTAAACCCCAAAAGTTCTAATCATGTTGCCTTTAACCCAAATTTTAATTCATTCTTCATTTATTTCATTTTACTTGTTTTTTCATCATTATCATCATTTGGTTTATCCTTTTTAGTAAATAAAATAAAAATAATAATTAAATTAAAATGGTCAAAAATTAGGTTACGACAGTTGCCTCCTCTTTATAATATTTACTATGCAAGATATTGGAAAATTTCATTTTCTTTTAGCTTTGTGTAGTAAATTTATAAAGAAAAGTAGATACAGAAAGAACCTTTGCTTCTTTTTTTTTTTAGTTTTGAAAACCTTAGAAACAGTAGATTGACACACAACCTTTATAGAGAGATGTAGAAATCAAGAAACAAGTAATTTGGAAGACGACTCAATTTTTTTTTTTTTTTAGAAGTGGTCTCATTGTAATGGGTGACTTACCCAAGTAAAAAAAAATACAAAGAAATGGTCTCATTGTGATGGGTGAACTACCCAAGTAAAAAAAAAGGAAAATGAGGGCTCGAAGGCGCACTCAAAAAGAAGCGAGGGCTCAATGGTGCTCAAAGAGGAAGTGAGGGCTCAAAGGCGCGCTCGAAAAAGGAAGGGAGGGCTCAAAGGCGTGCTCGAAAGGAAAGCGAGGGCTCAAAGGCGCTCGAAGAGAAGTGAGGGCTCAAAGGCACTCGAAGAGAAGTGAGGGCTCAAAGGCGCTCGAAAGAAAGCGAGGGCTCAAAGGCGTGCTCGAAAGGAAAGTGAGGGCTCAAAGGCGCTCAAAGAGATAAGGGCTTGAAAGCGCCCTAAAAAGGAGATAAGGACTTGAAAACGCCTTAAAAATGATGATCAAAAGCTCGAAGGCACATTTAAAGGAGGTGGAAAAACACAGAGATTTTTCAGGTGACCTGATTCTCATGGGCGGCCTGCCCAGTTTGAAAAATTCTCAAAAATGAAAAATTTTCAAAAGCAATTTCAATCTTTGGCCATTTCAAGTTGGCCTTCCACCTAATGGATTCTGCCAGAATTTTCTCTTATGAAATTTGCAACACTCATTGTCCAATATCTCAAAGTTTTGATGATATGCATGCATTTTTACTTGATTTGAAATACAGGCACCCATTTCTTCTTAGTCTTCTTGTTGCTTGATTAATAAGGACTTGCTACCTCTGATTTGGGTCATCTTTGTTGTTTGGCTTTTAGCCCACTCGAGTTGGCCCATGTAAGTCTATTTCAAGATTTGTTTGCATAACTCAAACTTTGTGGTGCCCATCGTGACCTACTTGCTTGCTAAAGATTTTCTGACTCATCAAATAATTTGACAGGACCACTCATTCCTCCTCGTTTCACTACTAGAAACATTCGGTGTCACTTGCTGAAAGGATCAAGCTGTCTTTTGTAACCCAAAATGCCCCCTTGTCTGGTTGAAGGAAAGTACCATCTCTTTTTCCAGAATTGTTTCTTCTAAACACAATGTTGCCCCCTTGTATTGCTCATTGCCCCCAAGTGTGCTCTGTCAGCTACTTAGATAAATAATGGTTTTAAGAGACTCTTCTCTCATTTCTCTCCTTTTCAGTTTGGTGAAGGATATGGGTCGAGAATAAAGCTTGAAATCTTGATCTTGCATTTTAAAAACAAAAATTGTTTCGATGTAAGCCTAAAACAATTTGCTTTTAAAATCTTGCAACTCCTTGGTTATTTTTTTTCTTGGAAAAGAGATTATTTACTCATGTTTGGCAATGAGGTCTTTGGTAAAAATATGTCATGAGATGACCTTTTGTTTTTATAGGTGTTCAAAGTGAAGGGCTCAAGAAAAAGCTCGAGGTTTTGTTTGAGAAAAACAACTTGAATAATAATGAATAATAATGAGTAGTTTATTCTTGATGTCATGAATCTTATGAAAAAAAGTATTCTTTGTATTTTGAGAGCATTGTTTATTGTTCCAGGTTGCTTGCTTGCTTGATTAGAAAGGACTACTATAGGCACATAACGTAGGCTGTGGTTTTTGGCTATGAAAGAAAATGATTCAAAAGGCTCAAAGAGTGTTTCAGGGTTTCAAAGACTGAGGATCACTATCAACAGTTTGACTCTTGACGTCATTCATATTTTCTTTTGCCCTCTTTTTTAATTTACTGCTTCTTCTTTTTTTTCTTTGCTAGAGTATACTCGTTTTATCTTATATGTTACTTTTTCTAGTGATTTGGGCATGCCCCCTAGCATTTAAGTTTCTTGAGCTCTTATGCCTTTTTGGCTTTCTCACGGCCTTTTTCTCTTTTCTCATTGAAATTTTCTCTTGCCCCCTAGTGTGGGGTGTGATCCTAGTCGGGATTTTTTTCATAAAAAAATTATTCAGGCTCAAAAAGGGATCGCAAGGGATGTACTTATTTCAGAACGTGAAAGGAATAACAAAGATGATCTTTTCTCATTTCAAGCGCAAGCAATTAAGATCAATAAACTTTGACCTCATCGAGTGTGATGGTTTGGTCTTTGTAAAGATGCATTTCATGGGTCATGAGCAACGAGTTCTCTACATACCATTATTCATACATTTAAAAAACACATGATTCAAGAGTCATGGGGGTAAGGGTGTTTATTCATTTCTTCTTTTTTTGGTTTATAATTTAGTCACCTCAATGATGGAGTTGCTTGATTCACTTGTCATCCTACAAGTAGAATGTTAAAAATATGGTTTATGAATAAACATCAAATTATTTTCGAAATCAAAATGCCAGATCAAATTTTCAAAACTCCAATAGGGAAACTAATTTTGGTAAAAGAGATGAATTGCGTCTATGAGATCACGCGAGGCTTCAAAAGTGTATTCGTGAATTCTTATAAGAAAACTCTCTTAATCAGATGAATAATGGTTGGTTGTGCACACGATTGAATGACAAACTCATTATTTCATTAAAGCTTAGGAAAAGAAGTACAACAACAAAGATCTTATGCCAATATGAATACTGGCATGATAACACATAAAGGGGCTAAACATTTAGTGATCATTGATTGGAATTTCTAGAATCTTTCAATCATTCATTCTCCTCAACAAGGGCATCTTTTCAACAATCAATTGGAGTCATATGTAAATCATTCTCAACCTAATATCATAATAGCTTTATCTTCAAAATAGTTGATTTCTGGGAGATGGTGCGAAAAAATTAACTATAGGAAGGGTAAGTGCCTTGGCAACCCCCTTCAGTGTCCTTCCTTTTTTCAGTGAAACTGTTCTTTTTTCAGTCGGATCAGCAATTTTACCTAACCCAATGTCTTGTTCAATCCTCTCAGCTGTAACAACCAGGTCAGTAAAATGTTGTGCAGAGCTTTTAACCAAGTATTCAAAGTATGGAGCTTTAAAGGTGTTGGAAAATAAACTGATCATCTTTTTTTCCAACATGGGAGGATTAACTTGCACAGCTACCTCACTCCATCTTCGGGCGTATTCTCTTATGGACTCCTTGTTGTTCTTCTCCATAGCTTGCAAGCTTAACCAATTAGGGCCCACGTCTATATTGAACTTATATTGCCTCATGAAGGCATCAACTAAATCCTTCTATTTTTTAACCTTGGTATTATCCAATCGTATATACCAAGTGAGGGCAGCGCCACTTAAGCTGTCTTGAAAGAAATGAATCAACAATTTCTCATCATCAACCACCTCAGCCATTTTGTTGCAGTATGCCCTAAGATGAGTTACAGGGCATTGGGTTCCCGTATATTTAATAAATTCTGGCACCCTAAACTTCTTAGGAATGACTACGTTAGGTACCAAAAACATATTAACAGCTTTCACCAAGTCACACAAATGATTTCCCTCAACTGTCCTTATCCTCTCTTTTAAAGCAGTCCATTTTTCCAAATCCTTTTTTTTCACCATCTTGCCCTTTTGGAAATTCTTTCTCAGTAGAATCAACGATAAATGACATTCTCATGGGGTATGCTGGCTGGAAATGCATAACTTGTTGAAATTCAGATGACACCTTATTTGCCCCCAGATTTTGTGGATCAAAATGAGTTACATGCATATCTTCAGGATAAGCTATAAGTGTTGCTTTTCCTGATTTATCTCTCAAGGACTGCTCGAGTAGACTAGTAAGCCTTGCGACTTCTTCTTTAAGATTGTCCACCTCTTTTTTATGTTGGGCTTCCAACTGGGCTTTTTCTTCATTTTCCATTTGTCCTTTTTCTTCAACGAGTGTTATAGATGGGTTTCAATGGGGAACCTATATTTCAACCTGGTAAATGTAAATCATGCAATTTATGCAAAAATTTTGATTAAAAAAATGCGTATAAAATGCAAACTTGCCCTTCACAGGGTGACAAACTAGTAGGAAGATCGTAATTGTTGAGTGCATCAACGGGTTGGTCATTATCTAGTTTCAAAGGGTCTCTCGCATGCTCAGTGATCGTCCATGAAAGGTCGATATAAGGCTTACAAGTAGTGTGCAAATAGAGGCCCTGAGTAATATTAGTTTGGCATGTTAACCACTTCCAAGTAAACAATCAAGCGAGAGTTGGATGGTTTCACGAGTCTTACCCAGGCTAAAGCCATTGGAGTACCGTTACTCCCCCACTTATCCTAGGTTGTAAAGTGTGTGCTCCCAAAGTGATGCATGACAACATAAACAAGGATGCATGCTGAAGCACTAAATGCAGGAAAAATAAACAAATAAACACAACAAACAAAATAGCAATAATAAGACAAAAGACAAAGCTTAATCCTAAGTTCCCCAGTGGAGTCGCGATTCTGTCACACCCAACATCGCGGTGGCCCTAAAAATATTCTTCTTGAATTATGAAAAACAACAGATTTCTGGCATCTGGTTCTTTTAAAGGAAAATGTCTTGTTTAAGGAGTCACCACCTAGTATTATGGTCACTAGGAACCCTAACTGGTCAACAGAGATTCTATGATACGAGACTGGTTACGTAAAAGGGAAGATATTATCACCCTGTAAACGTTTTGCCTGAGGCAGACTGCATTGCTGATTTTGTCTTAAATTGCTAAATATTTATTGGTTTATGCTCTGATGGTTTACTCGCAATATTCCCGACTCTGGCGCCAGTGAATATTCAACAACGGGTAATTCCAACTCTAGCGTTCATAAATATTACGTAGCTATAAAATAAATTTGATCAATATTTTTTAATTCCTAACTCTAACGCTAGTGAATAAACCAATAAAATAAATTTATTTTTACGCATGCACATATTTTTTATTTTTCTAGCTAAATAAAATAAACTATAACGAATAAAAATAATATAAATTTAAACCAGTATTTTATTCCCGACTCTAGCGTTAGTGAATAAACCAATAAATTTATATTATTTTTATTCATGCATACACATATTTTTTCTATTTTTTATTATTTTTATTTTTTTATTATTTATGTTTTTGGGGCTAGGCCCAGCTCAGCCCACATGGGCTGGGCTAGACTCAACCAGCCCAGCCCGGTCACTAGCCCAAGCTAGTGACCCGGATGGGCAAAAATCAAAGAAAACACGCGTGAAATCATTTCACGCGTGCATGAACAGATAGAGGAATTAAGGAAAATGAATTAAAATCCAAAGTAAACAGTAACCGGTGAATTAAGAACCCGTTTGTCTATGTGGTGGCGTCCACGTTTCCTGCGGCCAAATTTTACAAGATGTTTGGTTAATTAACAAACACTGATTACTGTACATGGGTCCCAGGAAATACTGCGTTTGAAACGCAAGGAAAAAGAAGGCAGCTAGGAGCTGCTTCCTGCGCGTTACAAGCAAGGAACCGTGCTTCACTGTTCAGTGAACAGTGGATGTATGGCTCCACTGTTCCTTGAACAGTGAATGCATGCCTCCATTATTCACTGAATTGTGGAGGCATGCATCCACTGTTCACTGAAAAGTTTTTTTTTTTTAATCAGTGCAGTTAATTGATTTCACTTACACTGAACATGAACAACAATTTTTTTTTAAAAAAAATTAGTTTAAGGTGAATTAAATTTACTTGTACTATAACCTCAACTAAAAATACTTTTTATAAAACAACTTTTTTCAAACCACAACCACAACAGCTACCGCAATACCAAACATACTCTAAAATGAAAAGCGGGGAAAGAGAAGCTTACTTACCTAATAGCTTTGAAGATGAAAACGTGATGGAAGATTCGTAGGCTAAGCTCCTCTCTTTTCCTTTCTCCTTGGTTCTTGCTTTTTTATCCCCTATCTTTCACAGTCTCTTTCTCTCTGTATGTCCTTGTTCTGCTGCCTCTGGTTCTGGAGGCTAGTTGCTGATGACTGTGAGGACGATGGTCAATGCCGGTTCTCGTCTCTGCGCTTTCGTTCACTGGGTTGAGTTTGCGTCTCCTTTGCTCCTGGTTTTATATTTTCTCACCTTTAGTTCTGAGATGAAGGGACAAAGACGATGGTGGGGCTGCTCCTCGTCTATGTGTCATACCTCTACTTTTCTCTCCCCTAAATTTTTTTTTGTTCCCAGTCTCCTCTTCTCTCTGTTTCCCCAGTTTTTAGTCTCCTTTGCTTTTCGTGGCTTTTTCTTCTCCCCGGTTCTGGGTCTCCTCTTCCCTCAGTTTTCCCCAAGTTTTTTCAGTCTCTCTGCCTGGCTTTTTCGTGTCCCCTTTTTTTTTCTGTCTTCCTCCTCCCGCGCTCTCTCATCTTATCTGGCTTTGTAGCCAGAGAATGCCAAGCATCCTTGCGACTGAAACGACTTTGAGCCTTTACTCCAGAAACAATTCCTGAGGAAGAAGGCGACGAATCACTTCTCAAAACGACGCCGTTTGTGTGACGGGAATAGTCATTTTCAATCTGGTCACTGAAGTTCTGAAATCATGTAATCAAACCCCTGGGTAAATTGTAATTGAACCGCTGCATTTCGGCGCCTTTTATAAGCTAGTCCTTGGACTTTAATCTGTTGCAGTTTTGCCCCCAATTAACCCCTAACTTTGGTATTTTTTCAATTAAGTCTCTAATTTCATTAATTAAATTAAATCCAAGTTCAATTAAGTCTCAGAACTTATCAATTCTCCAATTAAACCCTTGATTTGATTAATTAAATTAATTCCAAACTCAATTAAGTCTCAAAAGTTATCAATTCTCCAATTAAGCCCTTGATTGGATTAATTAGATTAATTCCAAAGTGTAATTAAACCCAAAACTTCCAATCATGTTGCCTTTAACCCAAATTTTAATTCATTCTTCATTTATTTCATTTTACTTGTTTTTTCATCATTATCATCATTTTTTTTATCCTTTTTAGTAAATAAAATAATAATAATAATTAAAGTAAAATTGTCAAAAATTGGGTTATGACACTAAACATATTAAAGTCAAGAATGGATTCACTAGAAGAAAGAAAAAGAGGGAAATCCATAATATAGAGGGAAATACTCTTAGAAGAACAAAAAAAGAAATCAGCATAGTAACACAAGTGGTGTTAGCTTCTAATAGCCTACAAATAATCTAGCAGTTACCATTGTGAATTTCTCCTCCTAATTCCCTAGTAATCATCATACCAAGCCTAATAAAATCAACTATTTTAGAAGAATAGTCTAGTAGAAGGTAGTTACCTCCTTTATAGAAATTTTCAATGAAGTGAAGAACTTTTACCATCTCTTCACATACCATCAAGTGAGATGTTCTAGAGGTTAGCCAATATTAAATAGATTGTCCTCATACCACCAAGGTCATTGCAACCATCCTTTCTAGAATGGCACAAGCCTGAATTAACTTGTATCACCCAGGAGCTATTAGACATAACATTGATAAATACCTTGCCTTCATAGGCAAACCTTTAATTTTAATTAAAGTCAAGTGGGTAACTTTTGATGACACCCCAAATTTATATATCAACCCCTTAACCAATCATGCCACATGAATAAGTCAATGTAATCGTTGATAGCTTGCAAGAAAACTAGCAAGGGACAATCCTTTAAATAACCACAAGCAGTTTATTTGATATATTGATAAAGGAAAATTATCTCAAACCACTTTTTAAGACATAAGTGGTGAGAGATTTTCATGAATGCCGCAAGTTTTATTCCTAAAATAGAAATGACATTGGCTAATTTTTATTCTTAGAGTATCACAAACTAAAAACATTCAACCTAAAAATGAGTTGGAATGATGTAAAAAAAATAAAAGTTTATACATATTTTTCAACCACAAGTGGTCTACCTAAAATGTTATTAACAAAGATAACTTGCCAAACCAACACAAACTACAAAGCATTAACCTATATTCATAGGCACATCTTCTATATGAGTGGAAGATATTTTACCCTAGAAGAATTGAAGTAAAGTAAGTTGAAGGGTAAGATAGTTGAAGAGTTCACCAAGAATGATGAGATCAACAAGCCTATGAGCAAGGAAAAATCTACAAAATTATTAAAGTTGATGAAACAAAATGAGTATAACATGGTAGAGTAGGTAAAAATGTCTTTAGCTTAAATCTCCATACTCTCACTTATTCTAAGCTTAGAGTTGCAAAAACAAAAAGCATTTCAAAAATAACTGAATAAGGTATATGTACCTCAAGACATGTCATCAGATTCTATATAGCATTTAGTGGAGAGAATTCAAGCAACTAATTATCTAGTATTCACTAAAAATAAAATGGATCCTAATGGGACAGGGCACAACAAGCCCTTACATATTACCTTGATATGCAAGCATTTTATGTTAGTTAAAGTTCTTAAAGAAAATGGGTGAACCCTCAATATATTGCCAATATATTTGTTAAAGCATTTACTAGGATACATCACACTTAAGGCCAAACAATATGATGGACCAGGTATACGATGAGTCATATCCAACCATTTTATAATATATTATTAGGATGGCCATGGATTTAGGCCACAAGAGCTGTAATGTTGTTCCTTCACTAAATGTTGAAATTTATGTTGAATGAGAATTTGATAACTGTGAGAGCCATGAAAATAATATATCTTATTAATAAAGTGTCAGTTCTATATGTTGAGGCCAAAGAAAATCATAAAGGAAACTTGCACGCCTTTGAAATTATAAAAATTGAATTAGTGCTTGAGAATTTGTTTAGAATAAGACCATAACTTTCTAAGACTATAAGAATGGTTATAAAGTACTTTTTGAAACATAGTTTTCCATTTAAATATGATCCAGATACGTGAATGTCAAAAATGGTCAACATTATAAAAATGAGATGCGCGGATCAAAGGTTTAGCCTATGCTTCAAACTAGGGAAGCATGATTACAAGAGAGTCGCAAAAAAAAAGTGAGAGAAAAGGTCAGCTCATATAAAAGACCAAGACACAAATGAAGAAAATATGAGCATCTCACTTATCCATGAAGTTTCCCCATATTTGGTTTTGTGAAATGGATAAAAGAATAAATGAAGAAACTAAACCAGATGCTTGATGATTCCTCCATAAATTATCTATAGAAAGCAAGAATGAGGGTTATGTCAGAGACTTCATCAGAGACTCTATAACTAAAGAGGATGGTTCTTAAGAAGTGATGCTTCCCCAACCAACTGTGAACACATTAAAAGAGGTCATGCCAATAAAAAAGCTCATTTGAAGATGTGGTCAAGGAGAACAACTCATCAATTAGAAAGCTCATAAAATTCCAACATCCTATCCAAAGCTTTTATTCTTATTTGATTATATTTACCTTTTTCAGTAGTCATGGTGTAAAAGCTAATAAAGGATGATTGTTTATAATGAGCTTTTATAATGTTTTCTTTAATGATATCATATATTTTTTATTCAATTATGTCTTTTTTTTATCCTTTTACTTGTACTTACTCTTACTCCAATCAAATTCACTCACTCAAAACACTCTTTTCTTTCGGGCGTTTTAAAATTGGATCCTCAATAAAAATACCAAACTCTTACAATGAGAATAATTGGTCTAACTTCATTGAAAATGTAATTTCTATAGACGAAGAAAAATGGGAAGAAGATGATGTTGAGCAATTTATTAGATTAGTATAACAATCAAAATAAATAGTAAAATTTAAGAAGGAAGAGTTGGAATTAATTAACATAGGAACTTATCAGAATAGGGAGTTGAAAGCCAAGATATTAATTTTAATAGAAGAGAAGAGCAAATTGATTGAGCTACTTAAATAATATGCTGACATATTTGCATCATCATACATCAATATAGATGTTAACGTTAATAAATAGGTTTTGGTGTCTTTTTCTATTAGAAAATATCATATTTTGGTTTTATGTGATATGGTTCTCATGCATGTGGTTTATTTGTTATTATGGAGGTCATGGTAATTTAATAGGAAGGTTATACATAATGGGTTTAAAAATATGTATTCTGTTGTAAAAGATGAAAAATCCATCACACTTGTATCATTGTCACTGAAACATGTTCACAAGGACCAATTGAAATTCAAAAGGGAAAGTAAGGTTGACGGGAGTGAAAATACAGATTTGATTATGAGCCATAAAAGGAAAGAAAAAAATCAGATTCATCCGAGAGGAAAAAAATTAGTGATTTGGCTAAAAGTGGAGAGAAGAATTAATGAGAGAAGAAAGAAATGAAGATAAAATAAAGTGTTCTTAAGAATGTTTTTTATACTAACAATCATATGTAAAATAGTGTTGTTTCTTTGTTGCAGGATTATGAGGATGAATTACTAATAAATATTATACCTAGTGGTCATTTTATTTGGGTGCATACGAGGAAGAAAAGATTTTTAGCCCATAGAAGATCTAGCATGCAACCTAGAGGAGATGGTCAATTCCAAGTTCTTGAACGAATCAACGACAATGCATACAAAGTGAGTCTTCAAGGTGAATATGATGTTAGTGTTATTTTTAATATTTCTAATATGTTTTTGTTTGATGTAGATGAAAATTCAAGGTCAAATCCTTTTAAGGAGAGGAAAGATGATGAGAACCGATAAGCACCATAAAATGATCCATTAGAGGTGTTAATTGGGTCAATTACAAAGTTAAAGGCCAAGAAGATCTATAAACGAGGTTTTAGGCTTAATTTTTCCTAATATGAATTTATATACTAACAAGCATAACTTTATATATGACTATTGGATCGGGCTGATATTTTACCAAGAGATTTTAGAGACCTTATTTTAAATAAAGATATAATTTATCAGCAATCAGAGTTCAAGAAGGCCTTGTGATAAACATCAGAAGCTATTGTGCGAGAATTGCATTATTTTTCTAGTTGGTTTGGGATTATCTTTTGTTTTGATTTATGGATTTGTTTTTATTAGGCAACTTCATTATTTTACAGGGATTACTTATATATGTTGGATCTATAAGCAACAACTTAAGGAAATATTTAGCACATGGTTTCTTTCTTTTACAAGGAATCCTAATTTAACAAGGATTCATAATTAGAAATTGATTTTTTAATGGTTAAGGAAACATAAGTGATAGTCTGAAAGTTCTATTTATGTAAAGATTCTATATTTTTAAGGACATCAATTTGGTAGCTTGTTTGGGGATATGTTTCCATGTTTAGAAAGATATAAAAAGTTAGCATCTTTATTTCCTTGCTGTTCAAGGACTATCAATTCAGCAGCTTAAATAATTTATATATTTTTGGATTTTTGTTTGTTATTTTACGAATTTTAGGTTAGTTTTAATTAGGGTTTAATGTCAGCCCAGTAGTCTATTAAGATTTATTTTATTTTATGAACTATAAATACCCTTTTGAAATAGAGAACATGTCAGATTGGATTATTATTGACTTTTCCATTACTTTTGTGTGCTTATGTGAGGATTGCTCATACCTATTAGTTCTTCATTAAATTATCTTGAACTTATCGAAGATCAATTGTCTTTGTGGCATTCTATCTTATACTTCTAATTCAAAATTCCTTATAATCGTTGGGTTGGGGCCTTCATTTCAATAACTTTGGTGCTTGGTTTAGGTAACATTGTGTCGAGTTTTCACTATTCTTAAATCTAATTTTAGCTTTCTTAGGTTGTGTCTTTCTTGCATATGGGTTTAAGAGTTCTTACCCTCTAAATCCACATTAAGGATGGTAGACACATGGTTGAACAACGATAACATAGACCTACAATTCATAGATATAGATAATATATGTCTCTGTATTGACTTCTTGGTTAGAAAAATGATAGTACATATGAGGTGACTAATAGTGGATTATGCTAGGTCAATAACTTACAATTGAAAAGAAATGGCCGAGAATTTGAAACATGTTATTAAATGAGTCATTATACTTCGGTGCATATTTCAAGGCTTTTAATGAACTATGTAGAAGTATTGGGAATCAAAATAGAATTTGTTCAATATAATCAAATCAAAATTATCAATTGATCTTGCTTTACATAACAAGTCTTCCTTTAACAACACCAAAAATGAATGATGGACATGTTAAAGTTTAGGATATGTTAATTGAAGTTAAATTAATAATTAAAGATGATTCTAGATCAATCCTTATATGTATAAATATGCCCAAATAATTTTAGAAAAATTGTGTCATTGTTATACACTTATAAAGACTTTATGCTTGGGATTATGATGAAATGTCTGGTTTGGATAAAAGTTTGGTTTAACATCTTTTATGAATCAAGCCTTGACTGAAGCCACACAAGAACCCTTCATAAAGAATGACTCCAAACATGATTGATCAATAGAAAGAAGAAATCAAATGGCTTCTAGAAGCTAGATTCATTAGGCTCATAAGATATGTTGAATGGATATTTGACATAGTGCAAGTATTGGAAAACAACAGCAAATTGAGGGTTTGTATAGATTTTAGAAATTTGAATCTTGCAAGTTTAAAAGATAAATATCCAATACTAATGGATGGTTGATATATTGATCAATGCAACATCTAACAATTAAATACTCAGCTTTGTAGATGATCACTCTAGTTATAACCAGATCTTCATTATAGAGAAAGATGATTCTAAGACTACATTCAAATGTACTAGTTTCCTAAAGATATATGAGTTTGTGATAATGCCATTTGAGTTAAAAAATATAATGATGCAATATATCAATGGACAATGAACTTGAACTTCTACAATATGATCAATCATAATATGAAGGCTTGTATTGATGTTTTTTTCCATAAAATCAAAATTTAAATCAACCCATCTAGGTTAACTATGTGCTTCCTTTGAGTGAATGAATGCGGATGCATAACCCATTAAGTTAATAATTTTCTAGGGTTCCTAATGTATCAATAAGACATAGAGATTGATAAAACAAAGCACAAGCAATCTTGAAAACACAATCTCCTTATAATAAAAAGAAATTACAATGTCTAATTAGCAGGATTAATTTTTTAAAGAGGTTCAACGCAAATAAAATAGAAAAGAGTAGACCTTTTACTAGATTGTTAAAAGAAAAGAGCTTTGATCACTTTTAGTGAATTGAAAAACAATAAATTGCTTTTAATATATAAAAGATTATATAACTAAACATTTAGTCATAACTTAGATAGCCTTTATGGATGTGCATTTCAATAAGAAATAAAATTTAATAAAATATAAAAAATTGTTTTTTTATATATTTTTAGTAATTAAGTGGGATTTGAGTTTTGTTTCTCGGAACGAGGGTATAATTTTTCATCAGCTTATATAGTAATAATTACTAGAATGATAGATTTAAAAATGACATAAAATATTAGGATAGATTAAGAGCAATTAGACTTATATAAACAAATTGAAAATGCACTTAGGACAGATTGAGCTAATACCTCCCTCATCCCATCATTTTCCCTTTCCTTGCATCACAATTGTTTTCCAAATTAACTGGTAGTGAAAGCCATAAACTTCCATATTAGTTGTAGTAATACCTTACCTTGTACACCAATGGATAGGTTAGGTGGTCAAAAGATTTACTTTCTCTTCTTCTTCTTTTTTCTTTTTTAGTTCGACTAACATTTAGAAGAATTATTTTCCTGAATGTATTAAGTCAATGTGACTTTAACATCTTTTTGATAAAAATATATAATCTCTGTTAAGGCATAAAGATATCAGATCGTGGGACTTGGAAAAATTACACATCACCATATAGAACTTTTGTTTTATTATGGGATTGTTTTACAGTGATTATAGATTACCTAAAAGGCTAAAACCCTTGGCCCCAGAAGGGATACAATAAAAATATAATATATAGATGAGGGCACAGTAATCCAAAGCCATTT
>Ga0325414_1001980_pt1 | contig 20361 bp, 14 predicted proteins | sample PopdelMetagenome_8_FD_206183 | JGI IMG/M metagenome (GOLD analysis project Ga0325414, IMG submission 206183) | Populus deltoides microbial communities from Bellville, Georgia, United States - Leaf-PdKOR-R3 | ecosystem: Host-associated > Plants > Phyllosphere > Phylloplane/Leaf | place: USA... | reverse complement strand
GCTGCTACCGATTGCATCTGGCTGTTTATTCATTACCTGTTGGACGATTTAGAAAGCACGAAATGAGAAGTGAGCAATTACCATTACGGTGTCCGATTTTGCACATAAGATAATACAGCGTCCTAAATAAAACCAGGATATTTCTTATACGGAACACATTTAACTGAAGAAAAAACTATTAACATTAATTTTAACAAGCTCAGGATTATACTGTAGACTGAGAGTTTTTACTATTACTATGGATTCAAACAGTGATTTCAGTTTTGATTTTTTAATTTCTCATTTTGCTTTTCATTATGGATTCATCTTTTCGTCTACAACATCCCTTCCTTCTCTTTTTTGAACTTTTCACCTCAAACCACATTGTTCAATCTTTCTCCTACTTTTTGTAAACCAGATCAAAAAATAAAAGTGGATAAGCGCAAAGTTGTGGAGAGGATGGTGATGGTGCTATAGGAGAAGCATTTTGGGCTTCTGAACTTGTGGATCTACTCTTAATAAAGATATTCATGAGATTAAATCAACAATCCATACCAGATCTCGACGCTAATCCAAATTATAACCAAAAGCATCATGAAAGGAGAGATTCCAACAGCATGAAAGCCAAACTTTTGAAACTAGCCGAGGAGGGGGTTACTAAAATGGTGAACCAATGGTCTGCAGGTTAGCTTCTCAACCTCTTCCTTTTTTTATTTGGCAAGCAATTAGAAAAATACATCTAGAGTTGTGTCTAGGTTGATTCCCTGCACAAGTAAATGTTTCATATGGTAGACTCCTTGCATAATATCCACATGGCCACCATAATTAAACCTATAGTTATATTGCTCTTTTATTCATCGTTTATGTATAACATCAAAAAGTTATATATACAGAGCCAAGAAAACTATTTTAGAAATGTTATTATAGATCTATAATCTTGCATAATTAAATAATTGATTTAAACTAATTAGGAATATACAACTTGTGACTTAGATTAATTAGGAATATATAGCTCATTGACATTCCCTTTCAAGTTGGAGCACATATCTCGCTCATGCCCAACTTACCAAGTGAGTTGTGAAATACTATGTCCATGATTGCTTTGGTGAGGATATATGCAAGTTAATCTTCGGATTAAAAAAAAAAAAATATCTCAATCATCTTTGCCTCAAGTTTCTCCTTGATGAAATGTATGTAACTTCAACATGTGTGGTTCTATCATGTTGTACTGGATTATGTGCAATGTCTATTTCAGCTTCGTTGTTAGAATTCAATTGCATAGCATGATTGGGTATGAACCTCAGTTCCCCTAACAAATTCCTTATCCAGAGTAGCTCACATACTCCGTGTGCCATACCTCGATGTTTTGCTTTAACATTTGATCTTGACACTACATTCTATTTTTTACTTTGCCAAGATACTAGATTGCCTTCCACAAAGGTAAAATATCGAGATGTAGATCGCCTGTCAGTAACAGAGCTTGCCTAGTTTGCATCAGTGTGACCCTTAATATAGATGACCATGTCGTGAGAACATCAATCCTCTTCCAGGAGTTGACTTCAAGTATCTTAGAATTTGGTTTACCGCATCCATATAGGCTTCACTTGGTGTATGCATGAACTAACTCACCACACTTACAGCATATGTTATATTAGGTCTAATGTGTCCTAGATAAATCAATTTACCCTTAGGTGTTGATATCTTTCTTTGTTGGTAGGTACCTAATCAAGATATTCACCAAGTTGATGATTCAACTCTATTAATGTATCTATTAGTTTGCTAGCTAACATTTTAGTGTCAGTTACAATGTCAAGGATATAATTCTGCTCTGATAGAAATATTTCTTGTTCAGAACGAGCCACTTCAATGCCTAAGAAATACTTTAGAGTACCAAGATCGTTCATTTCAAACTCATTTGCTAAGTGGTTTTGCAGTGCTTCCTTTTCCTCTAGGTCATTCCCTGTAACTACCATGTCATCAACATATACAATAAGGGCTGTGACTTTACCTTTCTTATGTTAAAAAAAAGGTATCTAAACCCCTTCATTGACTTGCTAAACTTTTCAAACCATACTCTAGGTGATTGCTTCAATCCATAAAGAGACTTTTTTAGTTTACACATTATGTTGCCCTTATCAAGTCCCATCTTGCATCCCGAAGGGGAATCTATATAGACTTCCTCTTTTAGGTTGTTATGCAAGAAGACATTTTTAATATTAAACTAGTGTAATGGCCAATCTAAGTTTGTTGCTAGAGAGAGAAGTACTCGAATTGTGTTGATCTTGGCTACAGGAGCAACGGTCTCTCCATAATCAATCCCATGAGAATCTTTTCGCCACCTATCTTGCTTTGTATCGCTCAATGGAGCCATCTGTCTTGAACTTTACTGTATATATCCATCTACAACCCACTGTTCTCTTCCTTTTTGGAAGGATAGTCATCTCCCAAGTAGAATTCTTCTGGAGGGACTTCATTTCATCATTCATTACTTAGGTCCACTTGGGATTTTTCAAAGCTTCCTACACATTATTTGGAATAGATACAGTGGATAATTGACATACAAATGATGCACATGATAAAGATAACCTATGTAGGGACACATGATTAGCAATAGGGTATTTAACGTTTATTTTAAGGTCATGGTCATATTGTTGTCTAGGAATCCCTGTAGTCGTATGAGGAGGTAGTTAATAACTTGTGTTTCCTATATTACTTAACTCAGGTAAAGTGATTGAGTTAGAGTTTGAATGATTAAATTACCTGTGGTAAATCTTCAGGACCTAATTGGATGAGTAATGATGGTACTGTAGTAAGAGTTGTAGAGGGGAAATTATCTAAACCAGTACCAGTATCTAGAGTTCTTAGCGACTTTTAATCTTGTTGCATTATTATAACTAGTTGTTCGGACACTGACTGCTCTAAAACCTTTTATTAAATTTAGATGATCTAAGTATCTTCTGTAAAAATAGAGCTCTCCTCTTGCAGAGGATGCTCAAAGACTCCCCCTGAGTAATAGAACTCGCTTTCATGGAAAGTCACATCTACGGTAATGTGCATAGTTTAAGTGGGAGGATGGAAACATTTATAGCCCTTCTAAGTGTCAGCATAACCCATAAAGATTCAATGCAGAGCACATGGATCAAGCTTGCCATGCTGGTATGAATACACCTAAACATAAGCAACACATCCAAAGATACATGGTTCGAGATTTGGTGTAGATGGCATGGTGAGAAGAGCGGTCAATGTTTGAAATGGAGTTTTATACTGAAGAGTATTGTGTAGTGTTCTATTAATGAGGTAAGCAGTAGAATAAAAGGCCTCCCAAAAAAATGATAAGGTAAACAGTCCTCAAATAAAGAGGCATGAACAACTTCCAGAAGATGTCGATTTTTACGCTCTGCGACACCATTCTGTTGTGGTGTATATATACATGTGGTGTGATGAACAATACTATGTTGACTTAAAAAATTATGCATGTCATGGTTGACATACTCTCTTTCATTGTTAGACTGGAGTGTCATGTTTTTCTTGTCAAACTGGGTAACAATATATTAATAAAATAGTTTGAATTTGATGGTGACTTCACTTTTCTGTCTTAAAGGAAAAACCCAGGTCATCCAAGTGCAATCATCAATAAATGTCATAAACCACTTGTAACCACTAATAGTGGGAACTCATGATAGTCCCTAACCATTAGAATGGCTAATCAGGAAAGGCATAAAACTTTTATTCAACCTCAATTGGTAAGAAATATGATGACTTTTCCCCAAAATACAAGTTTCATAATGAAAGTTTGATTTGGTAAATTGAGAAAAACAAAGAGGCATGCCTTAATCCTCTATGTCATAGCCAAATTTTCTTCATCCTAATGGACCCAGCTCCTTTCACATGATGTGCATGACTTAATCTTTTAGTGGTGTCGTCTATCAAGTCCAGATAATATAACTTTCCTCTTTTAGTACATCCAATCACGGATCCGGTAAGAAGATCCTAAAATAAACAATACAATGGCCAAAAACACACGGTACACTTAAGGGAATCAATGATTTGAGGAACGGATAACAAGTCATAGTCAAATGAAGGGACAACTAAGACATGATCAAGATTTAATGAGGATGTAAGAGATAAGGACACTTCTCTCATAACTCAGGAGGTGGTGCCATTGGCATTGACAATATGTGTTTGGCTAGAAGGTGTGGCAGAGTGTAACCCAATAAAACTAAATGTCATGTGATCAGTGGCACCGATGTCAATAATCCATGATCTATCACAGGTAAGTGAATATGTGCAAGAGTTACATGAGGTGGCCAAAGCCTTGAAGTCAGATGTACCTGATGGAGTTTCTAATGTAGTATTTTCAAAAGACTAGACGGATTCAAATGAAGCTCGATTTGAATCCCTCTTATGTTTTTTATAGATCCATCCTTCTAGATAACCAATGATCTCATAAGAACCCTTAATTTTGTGATTACCTGATGGAGTTTCTAATATAGTCTTATAAGAAAACCAGGCGGATGCAAATGAGGCTCGGTTTGAATCCCTCTTATGCTTTTTATGAATTCATCCTTCTGGATAACCAATGATCTCATAACAACCCTTAATTATGTGATTATCTAAACCATATTTTATACATTTCATTGGATGTCGGTTATGAGCAAGGACATTGTAGTTGTGCAGCCGAGATTGTTTGGACCTGGCAATAGCTAAGGTTGTGGCTTTAAAGGTTACACCAACTTCAGACATGGCTCCCTATCAGTTACTTTCCTTTTTAATATGTGCATATGCAGCCTTAAATTCTGGCTTAAGCTCCAACCTCAAAATCTCTCAGATTTGATTAAAATTATTGTCCAAACTTGCAAGAAATATATAAATTCAGAGACGATCAACTTATTTTTGTTTAGTTTCAATGTCTGATTAATGCTCCATGGTGTTTGGACTTAATTGATCAAGCACCTGAAAAATCTTAGTGAGCTCACTGTAATATTGGCAATTGGTGTACTAGTTTGTCTCATTATAAATGACCTTCCGTGAAGATCATAAATCTTAGCTTTATCAGCACCATCTGAATAGGTTTGCTTGATTACATCCCAAACTTGCTTTGCTGTGTCATAATGAGTAAACCTTTTAATCTAATTAGGTTGCATGACATCAAACAACAACTCTTGACTTGGTAATCTGATGAATGCCATTTATTAAATATGGAATTTATAACTGCAGGCTGGGCAATATCACCAGTCAAATGACCATGTTTTTCTCGCTTAACTATCTTCATCTCTATGATTTGATGCCATAGAGAATAGTTATTCTCATCTAGTTTGATTCCTGCGAAGAAGTTAGAGGTGTTACTATGCAACATGACTTTTTATATGGTAGTGTTGAAGTCTCTCGACATGAAGGATTGATTAATGTTTGTTGAACCATCATCATCGACCATGATATTGCTTACAAGTGATAAGAGGAAAAAGGAGAAAAAACAAACAGAGTAATTTGGCTGAGGGAACAGTGGAAAGTGAATTAGTATTTCTTTTGATTTGTGGGGTGGAATGTGAATGATCTAACTATATGGATAATGACTGCTACTACGAAGGATGTTATTAGGTTTGTATGATGGCTAGTGTTGCAGAAGCGATTTATAGAATTATGGCAAGAGACAGTCAAGATTGACTGCTCTAATACCATTTCAGATTTGGTGAAAATACTACTCTCCTATTCATTGTTTATGTATAACAATAAAAGGTTATATATACATAGCCTAGGAAACTATTTTAGAAATGTCATTATGGGCCTATAATCTTGCAGAATTAAATAATTGTTTCAAACTAATTAGGAATATACAACTCATTGACATGCCTCAGGCTAATCACTACGACAACCATCCACACAGCTTTCCCCCCTTCATGCTCTTTAACTTAAAGATAAACTAAACTCATTTGTGTGTTTGAATAGGTTCTAGATTACTTGCATGATAAAACCACTCTTTATCGATCGCAGACGAAGAAGGATTTCGAAGTCATCTCTATAGTCTTAGCAACATATATATTCCTCTAATATAAACCCTAATTTCTATCTTATTTTTGTATTATTATCATGTATGTTTATTTATTGTTATGTGAATAGGTGCTAGCATGAAAATAATTAGTTTTAATTTAGCAGAAGAAGGCAATGGTAGTAAAGGACTTTAGCAGAAAAAGGAAGCAACAGTTATGGATGTTAGAAAAGATTGATGCACGTAGAAAATTAATTGGATGTTAGAAGTTAGTTAGGAAGTTTGTTAATAATTAGTTAATTAGTCAGAAGGAAGGAAGTTAGGAGGTAGAATTCTTATATAAATATGCAATGTAAAAAAACCTTGAAAGTTAAGCAATAAAAATACAATAATGCAAAATTGCATTTGTTTCTCTTTTCTCTCTAATTCTTCTCTTTTTTCTCGTATTTCTTTCACAATAATTATTTGTTAAGGGAAGCCTTAACAATTAGTATTAGAGCAGATAATTCATGGTTAAATGAAAGGTATATAGACAATTAATTGGATTTTAGAAATTAGTTAGAAAGTTTGTTAACAATTAGTTAATTAGTGAAAATGAAGGAAGTTAAGAGGTATAATTCTTGTATAAATATGCAATGTAAAAAAACCTTGAAAGTTAAGCAATAAAATACAGTAATGCAATATTGCGTTTGTTTCTCTTTTCTCTCTAATTCTTCTTTTTTTTTTCTCATATTTGTTTCAAAATAATTATTTGTTCCTTTAACAAATTAGTATTAGAGCATACAATCCATGGTTAAAAGGAAGGTTACATCAGTTAACAATGGTAAAGAATAATAAAATCAAAACTTTGAAAGAGCATTGAAAGAATATGGATGAACATACTCAACAAATGCATGAGAAACTTCAAGAAATAGTAGGATAACAAACCAGGAGGAATGATCGATTCAATTTGTAGGCGGATGCTACAATGGCTACACTTAAGACATTAACGGGGCCAAGAAGTAGATATATAGGGAAGGAAGGGCTAATACAATTTCTAAAGGTAAGATAACTTCTTTGTATTTGGAAGGTAAGGTATAAATATGGTATGAAGGTTACTTGTATAGAGGATAAGATCATGCCAGTTAAGAGGAATTCACAAGAGCTTAAAGTCTTTAATGAGTGCTTTGAATCCTTCATTGTCATAATCTTACTACATTTCTAGTCTTATAAGTGAGCTTAAAAAGGATATAAAGCCAATGCGTAAGTTTCTCGAAGTAGTAGTATTGATACAAGCCTTTAATCAAGCCAAGTGGTAAGAAAAATCCAACAATGACTTGGCCAGAAAGAACAAACTAATGCCAAGAAACAATCCTTCGTATAGTTTAAGAAAGCCAACAGGTAATTCCTATGCTAAATCTTTTAGTCAGCTAAGAGGTGAGCTAATGCTTAGTTTTAAACGACAACCTGAAACTTAACATGAACTAAAAAAGAAGACTAGGGCATTGTTTTAGATGTGGAGAGACATGCACACCAGGGCATCATTATAATGCAAAAAGGTGCATATGATAAAGGGTAGATAAGAAAAAAAAGAATTTATAATTGTAGCAAAAAGAGATAATAATGGTATGATGGTTGATGAAGATAAAATTAAAAAAAATATGGCTTGTACTTGAATGCATTGGTAGAAGTTATAGAAATAATACAATTCACTATTGAAATTTTACATTTTACCAATAAAACATCTCATTGGTATTTTAGACACTGATTTTGTCGGCACTATTTTTACCAACAGGATCATATATGGTTATTGTTCATTGAAAAACTTATCATCAGTGATTTCTATTTTGTCGATAATATAATCACCAATTGATCTAGAAATGAAAAAAAGCACACCAAATAAAAATAATTTACTGACATCATTCTATCGGTATTTTAATTGGTAAAAATGGCATATCACCGACAAAAAAGACCATTTGTAATTCTATCAGTGATTTATTTTCATATTACCGATGGAATTAACTCATCAGTGATTAAATAGTGTCAATGGTATTTCTTGTAATTCTTTTCTAACTCTCTAGAATCTTTCGGCAAACATATTATGTGGTAAGTCCGTCAGTAAGTTGTTTAAATATATTTTTAAAAAATATGATAAAAAAGTTGAAAAAAGTTAAAAGAAATTAAAATCAAATAAAAAATCAAATATTTGTTACAAATTTAAAGAACTATCAGTTTAAATACAATTCATCTAGAAAAGAGGGGTTAAATAAGAACGCGGAGGAGGAGGCAGGTTTTCATCGGGACCGAGAGGCGATAAGGTGGACCACATATACCACCCATGTGTGATTTTAGCTCAATGTACAATCACTGGAGTTCGACCATTTTAGCACTAAGTCATTTTATCTCAACAACAAGATGGGTCATCCGAGCTTCAACATGTTGGTTTAAAATTGCTTGGAACTTTGGAGAATGAGTGCTTGAAACTAATTGTGAGCATCCAATGGTTGAAACACTTCAATTCATCAATGACTCCTTAGCCATGGTGTTTGAGATATTGTAAACCTGATTTTAATTGACTCCACCAGAGGATCCTACCTCTAACCACAAATCCATATCAATTTTTGGATGGGTCGAATGATTATCCTCGTATTTGTTTTACAACCAGGTATTCTATGTTTCCTAAAAAAAGTCAACTAATTCAAAAAAATAATAACTCAAGAAAAGAACTTGTTGAAACCTAACATACAATGAACCTTTAAGCTCCATTATCCACAAGTTGTTACACCTCTTTTCAATTATCATCATTTCATATATGAGTTTCTATAAAAAGCTCCATCAGTCTTGTTTACGTCCAAGAACCGTTGCTTGCAAAAAAAAAAATATGCTATTAGTTAAACATTTTCATATAAAACAACAATTTAGAAAAAATAGATGTCATAAAAAAGAATCTCATTATCCGTTTCGCAATGGAAATAAACATAATGGATTCATTAGTATGCGTGGTAATGGAATCGTGAATCTCCCTATTCTAGTTTTTTGCACCAGATGGTGACCACTACATAAAACACTTGAACGTCACGTGCTAAATATATTTTACCCATATATCCTCCAAGACATGCGGAGGTCTGAAACTCCTCCAAACCACTATATCTCTCTAGCATGGAAGACCTCTTTCTTTAGCATAATTTTTTGCTTCTTTTATGCCTCATACCAAAAATCACACAACTTATATGATCAAAATGAATTATCAATTAATTAATTAAAAAAATAAAATTTAACATTTAAATAACAAAAATATAACATTTTGAATTCAATCTAACCTAGTTGCGATATGTTTCATTCAAGTTCTCTTGGCAACAACATTGGTAGCCCTATCCTAGTAAAACTTTTCCTTTCATGTCAAATTTGTAAAAGAGTTAGTCAATAAAATTAATAAACTTAATGAATTAACATACTAATAATAATAATAATAATAATAATAATAACAACAACAACTATTTAAGTACATACTAATCTTGAACTTTACGAACCATGGATCAATCATGGGCTTCCATTCAGATTTTTTAATACTTGACTCATTGAAACAATGACACTTCCATCGAATATTTCATCGTCGATGTTATCGTGCGGGCATCCTTAAAATTTCTAAACCTAAAATTCATTCATTAATTGAAATTTATTTTTCAAAAATTATTAATTGTTCTTTATTTTTTAATCGTGCAAGAAAGGAAAACAAACTTACATTGAGTAGGACTTTCACTTGACAATGTACTTCTCAGTGTATACATCCTGCTCTAAACGATCCCCCTTCGATGAGTTGTTATCACACTCAACGAGCCTGTGTCGAGAGAGGCTGCATGTGCCCCAGTTGCCTTTTCATGGTCGGCACTTAACAACTCATAGTTGTCAGAAGTGCCACTGGAAGAATTAGCAACGATCTTGTTTGTACAATGCACTACTGACTTTCTCCTTGGCATCTACACAAATTAAATGATTAAAAAAGATAATAACATTCCTATTTAAAAACAAATTAGCAGCATTTTTCTTATACGAGAAACTACCCACAATTTAAGTACTTGCAAATACGCATCAATAACATGTAGCCACAAACTAGTTGATTTTATTTACGACAAGTCCTTGTTCCTATTGATTTCTAAAATAATAATAATTAAAAAGAACCTCAAAAGATGTGAGGAATCAACAATTCATTATTTCCAACACCTTTAGTATAAATTTCTCATTGGTTCCATTACTTCTTTACAGAACCAAAAACCCTAACATCTATATATACTCAATATAAACTAAAGTAGAAAATAATAATAATAATAATATTGGAACATCTCATAATTCCATATTTCAACATATAATTTTATTTTAAGAGTGTATTTTTCATGTTTTTCTTCTTTGCTCATATTCTGATATTTCAAATTGGACAAATGTCGAGGAAGGAACAAATCGTAATTCAAAGCTTCGGTTCGCAACATTCATCACTAAAAAGAATAAATTGTTCTTCATGAAGCTTGGAAAATTTCAAGTCATTAGTATTGTAGAAGATAATATCTATATAAAGGTGAGCATGAGTAGGATATAGGTTTTAAGTTGGAACTTAGATAAATTTAAAATTGTAAATAACTTTATAAAAGTTGAAAATCACACTTTATGGTTACATGCAGATAACATTTAAGCTTTGATAGTTCATGGAGGTTTGGAGATCAAACTCTAAATTCATGGTGTGCATCTTAGGTGCTATTTTTGGCTTTACATAACTTCTAGTTTTACTTCTTCGGTTGTGAGGTTAATGGTTATGGGGTTGATGATTTTCAAGTTAAGTGTTTGCTTTTGAACCCTTTTTCCTCTTTATTTTCATTACTTCCTTCTTTAATTTAGTTGTTCTGATTTTATTTGGAAAGAATTCAGTTTTAGATTATTTAGTTGATTATCAGGAATACTTTATAAACTTATTTTTTTAGTGGTGGGATTACACTTGTCAACGCTTGCAGTTTGCATGGGGATGTGTAGTACACCATTAATGAGATTTTGTTGTGTTAATTGATTAGATAACCCATTTTAGGCTGCTTTTGATTTGGTTGTTTCTCATTTTTAATATTTCTTGCTTCTTTACCTCTTATAATATGTTTGATAGAATATGTATGGCTATTATTTTTTTTAACCCTTTGTTCTTAGTCATGTGTTTATTGCTGATTTGCATCCAGTGCAAAAAGTTTTGCTTTTTTTCATGTATTAATCTAAGTTTAACCATTCTATAATTTTCTTTTCTATCGTTTATTGGAGTTTCTTTTCCCTTGATTTCTAGTGTCATAATCTTAGTATGCTTTTAATACTTTATTACTATTTCTTCCTCTTCTGTTAATTTGTTGCATGCTTAGGTTTATTGGTTGTTTACTATCTGTCTACTTAGCTTGGAAGATCCAGTACTAGTTAGCTAGCACTGATAAGTTATCCATATTATACACCAAAGTTTCAGGTATGTTTCTATTTCTTATCACTTTACTTTGTTGATTCTTTCAGTTTTCTCCTCTAAAATTGCACATTTTTTGTTGTGGGGTTTTCATTTCTAAATTTTATTTATTTATTTTTACAAAACCCAAACCAAACACTCTTTATAGGGTTGATTTTTGTTTTGTTTTGGAAACATCAAGTTTACATTATTTTTACTTGTTTATACATTTTGTTGTTCATGTTGGATGTTCTTGACTTGGCTTATGCATGCCTCGATAATTCTGCCTTTTTAGTCTTATGTTCTTCTCTTATATTTTTATATTCCCTAACATATTTGTTTTCATCATATCATGCTCTATATCTATTGCTTTTTTATCATTAACTTTTGTTAAGCAAGTACTATTTGGTTGTCCTTACTTCCTATGTTGTCTATCGAATAGGTAAGATGGTTTCTATGCTATCAGGTTGTTAAAAACTTTTATGAAAGCATAACAGTACATATAGAGAATGAAAGTTTGAATTGAATTAGAGGAGGTAAGAGTTGAAACTTTTATGCAAAGAGTTATAGAGCATTATACATGTAAACCCTTGGGTTAAGATTTTAAGAAAAGATTGAAGTAAAATATATTTTAAAAGAGTTTAAGTGGGTAGTTGACTGCACAAAATAGTTATGGAGTGTGGACCCTAGGAGTCGAAGATAAAATAATTAAGTGTGAGTTTCCAATTATAGTGGAAATCTTGAATAAAAGAATATATATATATATTCCCTAACATATTTGTTTTCATCATATATATATATATTTCATCATATATATATATATGATGAAATATATATATATATGATGAAAACAAATATGTTAGGGAATATATATATATTTTTTTATTCGAGATATATTGGGAATAAGATGTTCCCTGAAGGTTCGTTAAGGAATACAAATGAATTCGATCAATTTTCAATATCAAATTATACTAGGAACTGAGATAAATACATGAAAATATTAAAGAGGCAAAGAGGGAGTGGAGTGGGGAAGTCGCAAATAAGCTGAAAATTCCAACTCTCCTTTAAAACCGGCTAGTGGTTATAGAGAGAATGAAATGAGCTTCTTTTCTTCTTTTCTTGTTTTTCTTCAAAGTCTCTCTATGAAATCAAGTCTTAGGGTGTTATAAGAGATATTAGAAGAGTGTAAACACTTAAACTTAAGATATTAAGGAAGAAAAAGTGAGGAAAATGACGTTTAGGGAGAGAAACTAAAAAAATTGAAGGAAAAAGAAGAAAAAGATGTGGTAGAAAGTAAACAGAAGGGCATTCGAAGTATACAAAACCACCCGATAAAGTGTTCTAGATCCCTCAAGTTATAATGAAGTTAAATGTGTTTTGAACAAAGACCCCTCAAATTTTGATTTAAGGTTCTTAGACGAAAATTGGAGAAAATATGAAATTGATGTTAATTGATTCCATTACGATAAAATATGTCAGGAAGGGCATAAAAGCTCAAAGAATTAAAGAATGAGACTCGGTGCTTCGAGGGCCTAAGGGGTCGACCAAGTTATGAGAAAAAAAGGATTGTCTTATTTTTAACACACTTTAAATTAGGGACTTCTTGAGATAACTAGAAGAAAGATATGAACATGGGTTGTGTTGATTTAACTAATGAGTTTAATTTTTAGGATGTGGGTTATTTTTGGTTGGAACTTTAAATGAAAAATTAGAAGGATACTTATAAGACAAATTGTTAAAGTTTCGGCAAAAAACACATGTCAAGGGAAAAGGAAAGAAATATATCATCATACTAAATGATTTTATGTTAATTATCAATGTTACATAGAGATATAACATGTGTAAAAGTGTTTATATGGTAAGGAAATTTTCTAGAACCTTGAAATGTAGATACTACTTGATATGTGTGGTACATTTATTGTGTGTTTTTGTGTGAATTCAAAGATGTATCTTATGCAAATGGTGAAGTTGGGTTTAGACAAGTAATAAGAACATTTAGAAAATGCAAATATATGATTGAATCGCGTGACTTCCTTATTATAATGCATAGAACATATGTTAGATAAAGAACTAGGTCAAATGGATATGTCGATAATGGTTTGAAAATCCTATTGATACAAGGGAGATTACTGGAGTGTGACATCAGACAAGACGAGTAAGACCTCTTTAGGCAGTAGGTAGGTGTCAGGCACCTAAATAGCTAATTTTTATTATTAAGTATTCTATATAAGTTTAATGTTGTTTAAATTCTACAATGATTCTAGAGAGATGAGAAATAAATAAAATATCTCATTGGGAAGGACTAATTAGTCTGCCATATGGTGGCGACAACTAGTATCAGTAGGTACTGATACCGGAATTTGTTATGATTGGTCTATCACGCGGTGGTAACTAATGGTATCAATCGTTACTACTATAGGGATTTATTTTGATTAATTTGTCTTGAGATGGAAGCTAATGATATCAGTTGATACTGATATTGGGATTAATTGATTGGTCAGCCATAATAGTGGTGATATATGATACTAGGCATACTAATATCAAGATTTAATATTGTATGCCATATGTAAAAATGGTGTATCAAGGGCTTATTATCAGGGAAGTATTCAGAATAGGATCTTGATTATACATTTGTAAAACAAACTTTTTGATGAGATATAAATATTTATTTATGTTAATATATATTGTGTTTCAAGTACCTCGCATATTGGATAGGAGCAATAAATTACTTAATTGTATTTATAGATTAGGTATCTACTTGGTACACAGATGTTTTTAAGAAAATCTCTTTTTTGTTTGTGTAAAAAATTATGTAAAATAAATGATTATGTAATTCAAAAACTAGATTTATCATGCATGTATTCGTAACCTAGTAATTACTTTTATTATGTGTATTGAAAATCGTAATATATGTTTAAATAGTTTTATTATTGTTATTGATATATATTATGATGATGATGGGTTATGATATTAATTGATAAAATATGATGGGGTGAAGGGGTAAACTTGAGGCTACTTGATGAATTGAGATTGAGATGGTGATCCAAGATGGTTGGATTTGATGTGTATGAAGTGTTGATGTGTCAATTGCAGGATAGAAATTTTAGTGAGACATCTTTTTAAAAGGAAACGCTACCGAAATTTTGTTAGAATTATTTCTAACATAAAAGGATTGCATGAAATTAATCTAGTGGCCAAAGGTTATTGAATAACCAAGAAAAAAATTTGATATTTTTCATGCAAAGTATTGTTATGAAATGTATATCATGGTTGAAAAATTCAGGGTTATTACAATGTAGTTTTGCTTTATAGCAACGTATGTGTTGTAGAAGTTGTTATGTGTTAGTAAAAGTTTCCAGGCTTTGTTTATTTTGTTATAGCTAAGCATTTTTGTTTGCCACTTATTGGTAGCTAAGCTTTTGATTTTTTTACTTTTACACTTTTGTTCACATGGTATATCTTTATTTGGTTGTGTTTTACAACAACTAATTTACTTTGGTTATTGCTTTGACTTTATTCTAGGTTGTTTCCCTTCGAAGAACCCTCTTTTCCTTCTCTATATATTTTTTTTTGTTGTATTTTTTTTCTTTTTTGTTACTTTTAGTTTGTTATGGTTTTTCTCCTTTTTGGTTTTTGATTTTTTTTCCTGCTGCCTTTTCCCTTTTTATTATTTTTTTTGCAATGAACTGGTCCTGTGTATCCAAGCTTTTTTTTAAGTTTTTTTTTTGGTTTATTGTTATGTTATCTTTATTATTATAATTGATACATTATAATTTAATGTTAAGAACATCTTTGTTTTATTTTGTTGGTAATGTCTCTATTGTCACAAGAGGTTTGATGTTAAAAAGACTTTGTTTCTTTGAGAATATTTTTTGGTGGTTGTTTGGGCTGCCATGAGAAAATTTCTAACATTTGACTGAAAAATATGAATAATTAATTATGATTTGTCAATAGTTAAAGAAAGCATTCAAAGGAATAGGAAAATGACTAGATTAGGGATTCAAATAAGCATATGCTGAACTAATATTATATCAGCCACCATGGTTGTTATAACTCTGATAAGATTAAAAAATACATAAGTTGTTATATAACTTCCTCGTGATGTCCTTCAGAAGTTCTTTGTTCTTAACCTTAAATATATTTGGCTCTTTAATTATGTTGACTCATTAATTACAAACAAAAGACATGTATGTTTAATTTTGATTTCATAGTTGGTTGTGCTTTCATTGTTACAGGGATTTTCAACCATAAAAGCTTTATATATATATATATATTACTTTTGGATTATTGTTGATGCTGCCTATGAGAACTCTACTAACATTTAACTAAAAAATATAAAACATTGTTTTTACTCTGTCAATGGCTAGAGAAAGACTTTTATTTAAGGATTAAGAAGCTAACTATGTTGGGTGTTTAGAATAACATATAATGAAACAATCTCAATTTAGTTAGGTTAATTGTTATAATATTAATCATAATAAATGAATGTTGAGGTACTATTATAATATTTCCATATAGTGTGTGTATGTCGAGGTTTTTCATACCATCATTCATTCTTTCTAGTATCTTAGCTTTGTCTTGTTTTTTAGGGCTGCAATGACCTTTAGAGTTCATTGTTACACAGGGTTTTTTACCATAAAAGCATATTTCTTGATATTATATTTTGGATTGTTGTTGAGGATACTCATAAAAACCCACCAACATTTAACTGAATAAGCATAAAACATTTTTTCTACTCTGTCATTAGCTTTGAAGGATTAGAAAGTTGGCTATGTTAGGTGTTCAACATAATATATAATAAACAATCTCATTTCAGATAGGTTAGTTGATTTAATACCAATAACAATAAATGAATTTTAAGATACTATTACAAGATTTCCTTGTGGTATGCATGTGTCGAGGTTTATCATATAACCATTCATCCTTTTTAGTTTCTTAGCTTTTTCTTGCTTTTGAGGGTTGCAAAGACCTTTGAAGTTTCTTTCAATCTTCAAAATCACAGATGTAGGAAAATTAAACCAACAAATAACATATTACATATCCCATAGTTTTATAATATGGGATTTTTTTTTATACTACAATTGGTTGTTTTGGTTTACAAACATGTATCAAGATTCTATACCTATGTACTTTAGTTATGCATACTACATGTTATCGTAGCTATTTACAAGTGCATAAGTTGTTTCTTTGAAACTAATTTGATTCATCATATCAATTTTTTTGGATGCCTCTACAAGATACTTCACTCAATTATTCACTTTTGAGATAAATTATCGTTATTTGTCCCTTTTTTTTCCCAACAATGTCATTTTGTTGAAAAGAGCATTGTATATTAGCCATGGATTTGAACTGCTAGCAATCAAGAATTGATTTTGCTCCAAATATTGTAATGTCATGTTAAATTCAATTTCTTACCATTCAATAACTAAAATCTACAAGCTTAGTTCGCAGAACTAATCTATTAGAACAACTCAATACTCGGTTATGTTAGTAACGTTGGTTTCAAGTTTTAATTGTAGCAAAGATTCCCTTTTTTTCTTTGAATGATTGTACTTCTTTTAAGTCATATATGTATCTATATTATATACCATGTAAGACGCATCTCTATTTTGATGTTCCATCAAGCACCATATACCTACATTATTGTCATTTCTTCTTACTAAGCATATGTTATAAGAATCTCCTAAATGTAATTGTATTGTTAGTGTAATAAGTTTTAGTCTTCCATTTATGCTTTAAAAAAAAAAATTTTTTGTGCAAGGTTACAATAATTTGTTTTACAACCCATCACCATTATTTATATTTATTCTTTGAAAAACAAAATTGTTTTTTTTTTTTGTGTACATAGTGCTACTTTACTCATACCCGTTAAATGACTTTTCTAGCTTGTGAAGATTATTAATTTCAACTCCTAGTTCAAGGAGTTGCTTTTTAAAATTTCTTTCTCACATTCACAACAAAACTTATATTGTTTTTTTTTATTATTATAGGATCAATAATTTAAAGCCAGTAGATGTGTTTATTCAATAGATGAGTCAATGGCATTTTTATCCTCATTTTTGCACAGAAAATTTGGACACCCTCTCTCCATTTGCATATATTTTTGCTTAAAACTTTTGTATGGGACTTTATGACTTTTCTTTATTCGGTGTCATTTGAACCAAACGATCCCACTTATGCTATTTTACTTTGTATTTTCCTTTACCATTGCAAAATACACTATAAAATCCTACTTTGTCAAGGCATTGAAAGGTAGCCCGCGGAGTAGCACATAGAACTTATCTAGTTTCTAGCTATACATGCTAATCCTTGGGCTACAATATTGACATCTCTCTTAAAATATTTCACACTAAAATCATTGAAACAAGAAATTAAGTGAACTATGTCAACTACGGTAACCACCAAGGATGAGTATGACCCATCTTTGGAGAAGTTGTTTAGTTAGTTCACCAAATTCGAGTCTAATTCCAGCATTACAATAAACCAGCCAACATCCCTTGTTAAATAAATATCGTAGAGAGTAATAGCACATGCTTCTACTAGAATCAACAAAGAATGAGGATGAATATTCTTATAAGATAAAACTTGCCCTTTATGCTCTTTTGCAATAACCCTGGGCAAGATGGCAACTATCATGTGAGAGTGTAGCATTTATATTATTGTGTGGTTCAACATGTTAGGTTTAAAATATTCTGTTACAAATAGAGTATTAGAAGTTAACAAAAATTGCTCTTGTTGTGTTAAAAAAAATATTAGTTAAAGATCATCATGTTTTGAAAAGTTATGCAGGGTCTTTAAGTTTTGGAAGGTTATGTTATTAGAAGTGCAATAGACAATTCCTCTTTTATGTTGAATTCATATTTATAAATTAAAGCATAGGTAACCAACGACATAGATGGAAGAGAATATTTTTTATGTTAGCAATTAAAATTAACAATTAACATTAACATTAATTGACAAACATACTAAAAAACTAGGGTTAATTTTTTACCTTGGACTTTTTAATTTGCAATTGCATCCTCCTAAGTTGTATGATCATGGTTTTATAGGTTGAGATGTCTTTTGATTTATATTTTTCCTTATATGTAAAATGTTTAGGAATATTTTGGTAATGAATTAAAGACCAATTCTATAAAATAAAAATTTATTGGTAGTTAAAAAGAGAAATTAAAAAAATAAGGACAAAAAATAACAAACAAAACAAAACAAACCCCGTTTTGATATTAGTATAAAAAATATCAATTTGCTCTTATATCTTTTAGTTTATCTATTATTTGGGCTCTGGAATCTTAGCAATTTATATTTTGATCTAAAACTTTATTTTTCTTACGTTTAAGTTCTTGGAAGTTGGAAGAGAAGAGAGAAAGTCATTATAAAATATTAAAGAGAGAGAATATTATAAGTAGTTGATATTCTAGCTATCAAAAAGAGTGATCTCGGGGTCAATGTGTTGGAATTGTTTATGGGAGTTTGATGGAGGTGGTTTTTCACTCTCACAATGTCATAAAAAATAATTAGGACAGATATATTAAAAGAACTAGGTGTACACATTTTTTTTTCTATTTTACTCTTCAAACTTTTTTATTTGTAATTTCATCCTTCTAAGATATATGACCATGGTTTTATAGATTGAGATGTCTTTTAATTTTTATTTTCTTATATACAGAAAGTGTTTTGGGAAATTGGAAGAATAAGAACTAAAAACACAAACAAAACAAATTGCATTTTGATATTGGCTTAGAAAATTTTAATGTTCTCCGTACACTTTTTAGTTAATCTATTGTTTGGTCCATGAACTTTTATCATTACACTTTTTGATCTGAAACTTTATTTTTTTACATTTCAATCCTTGAAAGTTCAGAGATGAAAGAAAGAGTCGTCAAAAATATTAGGGAGAGAGAAAGTTATCCGTTGTTAACATTCCAGCCATTAAAATTGGTGATCTTGGTATCAATGGGTTGATTTTTTAGGAGAGTTCAATGGAGGTAGTTTTTTCTTCTTATAATGCTGGAAAAAGCAGATCGATGTTGTTAAAGATTTTTTTAATTCGAATATTTTTTATTCTTTAGAGAGATTAGATTTTGTTTTGTGATTGCAAATAAGTTTTTAAAAGGCTTTTATAGTATTCGTAGATGTTTTCAGGTGAAAAATAAGTTGAAAATGGGCTTTTAAGATCCCAAGATTAATCCTGCGGTGATTGAAAAATATTTTGTTGGCTATCATAGTGGATAGGAGTGAGTATTTTCGGTTCGGTTCGGTTTTTATAAAAAAAAAGTAACCAAACTGAAATTAAAAAGAAAACTAAAACCAAACCAAAACCGGTTCAAACCGACTGGTTTCGGTTCGGTTCAGTTTTTTTGAAAAAAAACAGGTTTAAACCGGTTTGGTTTGGTTCGGCTTTTTTCGGTTTCAGGGTTATAAAACCCAAACCAAACCGGTCAATTTTTTTAAAATTTTAATCGGTTTAATCGGTTTTTTCATGGTTCGGTTTTTGCAGTTATTTTTTCCGGTTTAATCGGTTTTTAATTTTTTTACCCACCCCTAATAGTTGACAACCTTTCATCTAGTATAAAAAAAATGGAGCGAACAATGTTTCATCAACTTCATCAAAAATCAAAAAAAAAAAAAATAGACGAGACACGTGGGTCTAGGTTTCCCGGCCCGGGGGGTTGTGCTCTTGGGTAGATGGTAAGGCGTGTGGGACTAGTTTGTCGGACCCAATAGTGCACATGGCCTCTCTTTTTTTAGATTTTGATTATTTTTAAACTTTTGATTAATACTCTTTTTAAGTATTTTTAATTTTCATTAATTTTTTATTTAAATTTAAATTAACCTTTTTTATTGTTTAATTCACCTTTTTTAAATATAGGGTTTTTTATAATTATTTTATATTTTTATAATGTTTCAAAGAGATTATTGTAATTTATTTTTAAATTTATATTTGGTATAAATAAATTAT
>Ga0325414_1001979_pt1 | contig 20367 bp, 20 predicted proteins | sample PopdelMetagenome_8_FD_206183 | JGI IMG/M metagenome (GOLD analysis project Ga0325414, IMG submission 206183) | Populus deltoides microbial communities from Bellville, Georgia, United States - Leaf-PdKOR-R3 | ecosystem: Host-associated > Plants > Phyllosphere > Phylloplane/Leaf | place: USA... | reverse complement strand
TCATTGTTTATTTTTTTATCATCTAATTAAAATAAAACCAACTTATATATTAATACAAATATATTGGCTGAACATGTTTCCAAGGTTAAAGGATCAATGGAGTGTTATAATCACATTACACATGGCCACAAAGCTGAGAGAACTAGACTCCCAACGTGGAAATAAGCTTGCCTTAATTTATACAAGCTAATGACAACAACAAAAAAATAAAAATCACTGCGTTCCAAGTTAATTGACAACGAAGAATTACTAAAACCAAATACAAATGGCATCATAAGACTACAAGATGAACACCAGCAAGAGTATTTTTTTGAAGTGATTTTCTAACAACATCAGGTCGTGATTCATGCTAGTACTCATCTGGAGTAAAATGACTCCATTCACCACCTCCGAGATAAACATTAGCCAAGGGACTAATAACAACTTGATCAAGAGATGTTGCACTTTTTAGTATATGCGTTATCAACTTCATTTCGAACCAGTTACCATTAAATCCATTCATCTGAACCTTCTTGAGTCTGCTATATGTGCATCCATAGAGATTTCGCATCTCTCTTTGATTTTTGTGGAATTCTTTGTTGGGGATTCCGGCTCCCTATGTACGGACCGGTGATGTACTGATAGTTGCCCATTGGAGGCTAAGCACACTGAGACTCAATATTTAACGTGGTTCGGCAAAACCACCTACATCCACGGGAGAGTTCCATATTATTAGAGATATAGAGAAAGGGTTACAACACACATGATGGAGGAGGATCACTTCACTCAAACTCTACTCCCATTGCTCACACAAACACTGTTGCACAAGGTAGCAGGGCTGCTGCCCTTGGAAGCCCTTCTTTCTCTCTTGGTCTCTCTACTGCACTCACAATCTCTCTCTCAGTTTGCTCTGCTCTCTTGCTGCCTATTTATAGGCAAGAATGGTGCCACCAGCTCCAACTATTCTTCAATAAAGGTGGCTGCCAACTCTAGCTCTTCTTCAACAATGGTGGCTGCCAACCTTTGACATCTTGGATGGGTGCACATGGTTGGTGTAACTCCAGCTACAGGCTCTTGACAATGGCAACCCTCTCCTAGAGTAGGGCTGCTGCCACATAAATGGCAATATCCCAACAATCACCACCTTTGCCATTTATGTGGGGCAATTGTCCTCTTGCTTCTTCAGCACAAGCTTGCATCCTGCAACTCTTCCAAGCTTACCATTCTTAGAGCATCTTCGGCCAAGTTTACATGGTATTTGCCACACTTTTCAATCACTAGAGTCACCAAAGCACACCTTTTCTCACACAAAAGGATCACTTCAACCAGATGGTCTCCCACATCACATCTGAAGAGTGTTAACGTTTATCTCTGGGACAACATTCCCCTTCGAGCGTATCAACCATACTCGGTCCGGAATGAATTTTTCAAGCCTCACATTAAGGCTTACAACACCCCCTCAAATGGAAATTTCTATTTCCAAGTGCGACAGTCATTATCAGAGTATCTCAATATGATCATGAACTCACCTCTCTTCGAAGAGTCTACTCATCCAGGAGTTGCATCTGCCCTCTGTTCCACCCTAGGAACCACGCCTTACTTCTCCGTGAGTCTCTCGCTCTTAGTCCTAAGAGTCTAGGTAGCTCTCCACCTTTAACCATGGGGTAGCCCATTAAAGGTTGATCCATATATGTCTTGATACTCTAAGTATTACAATGTCATTACTGAGCTCACCACCTTGATAAGAGTCAACTTGTTCTCGGAACCTGCGTATGCCCTCTGCTCCTTCATAGCAGTCGCGTCTTAATGCTCCACAAGTCACCCACTTATTGTCTAAGACAAATGTCTTCTAGCTCATTGATCTTTAGCATGAGGGCAATATTTATGAAAGTCAATCTTGCATTTGTCTCCATACTCATCATAACCACTTCATTGGCTATACACCTGTCCACTCATATCTAGCCATCATATTGGCTTTAGATGTTCTGAACCGGGCATATATTGTGGCCCTCACACCTTTTCTAAGGTGTCTCCACTCGTCGTCATGCGGCGGTCTGAACTAGGGCTCCTATTACGGCCCTCACACCTTCTCTAGAGGCGTCTTTGCCCGTTGTCATGGGACAGTCTGAACTTGAGCTCATATCATGGCCCTCACACCTTCTCTAAGGTGTCTTCGCCTGTTGTCATAAGGCGGTCTGAACTAGGGCTCCTATTACGGCCCTCACACCTTCTCTAGAGGCGTCTTTGCCCGTTGTCATGGGGCGGTCTGAACTTGAGCTCATATCATGGCCCTCACACCTTCTCTAAGGTGTCTTCGCCTGTTGTCATAAGGCGGTCTGAACTGGGGCTCCTATTATAGCCCTCACACCTTCTCTAAGGTGCCCTCACGTCTCATATCATGGCCCTTACACCTCCTTTAAGGTGTCTTCGCCTTTCATTGGCGGTTGCATCTTCCTTCAGTTGAGATGCTTCAAAGTGGCTCCAAAATTCTCTACCACCATGTGGACTATGATAGAGATTACTGCCACTGATTACATAGAAAGAGAAAGTTGCGATATACTCCTCGCAATCCTCCACCTCGATTTCTATGTTTGGAGCTTCTATGCCTTTCTGCTTGACAACTCCACCTACACTAACTCTCCGTGGTGTCTTCGCCTTTCATCATAAGTGGTCGCCTTTTATCATAGGTGTTTGCACCCCCTCAATTAGGTGCCTCTGCAACAGCTCTCTTTCCATCCTTGTATGCATTGGAAAGGTCTTCGCTTGTTGTCTTCATCAAGAGCACAAGAGACTTCCTATTGTATAACTTTTCACACAGTCTCTGCTCTAAGCTTCATCTGAAAACTCTTCTTCTCCTTGCACATGTTGTCTCATCACAGTACCTCCTACGGGTAATCCTTTACAATCTTCATGTGCCTTCGTGCAATTTATGTTCTCTAGATTTCTCCCTATTCCTTGCTTTTGTTTGACAGCAGCTCATCCTGTCACAACACCTGTCCAAGTCAAAATAGGGTGCCAATCTTTATCCCCTTGCTGTATTTCTCTTTCATTATCAGGGTCTTCATCAATTTTCCCCTCGAGAAATCACAATCACCGAATCTAACTTCTTTGGAGAAATCACCACTCCATCAGATCCTTGAACATACGGAACCCAACTGTTTCCTTGTGCCGTCACCCTGCTAGTCTTCAACTGTTTCATTACAAACTACTAAATATATAAAAATAGTATCGTATGGATAATCCTTCCACTAAGCAAGTTCCTAGGAAAGATTGAAGGGGTCACACTGGTCCCGCTTAAAACCCAATCTCATAGACAGAACTTCTTAGGCCATATCTATCCATCATACTGTCTTTCAATATATACAACTATTTTTAGCTTTGTTGTGGCTTTTCTTTACAAGTGATCTGGAATATACTGGTTTAATACATGATTTCTCAACCTCTGACGAGACTACCAGTTCTTGGATTCGTCAAGATTGGTCTTCATCAATTTCCACTATACACCTCTAATTGTCCACATGATTGGGTGTCCAGAGTGTCCCAATTTTGCCTTCCCTCAAGGCAATTAAAATTCTCCCCACTTAGGAGTTCAGCACATGTAATTGGGTAAACATGTGCACCTTCTTCCTCTTCATCTCCATCGACCACCACGATGACCTTCAAATGCCTCCTAATCGGACAATCTCTTTTGTTAATTCACTACCACCACTTTCAGTCTTAAATCTCAATGATTGGACCATACCATTGCATCCGGAATGATCAAATTAGCTGGAAACAAGTCTGAAATCGTCCAGATCGCATTTCAGACGGCTAAGATTTGATTAAAACAATTCTCACCTGATGAGTGGCCTAGATTCAATCTCAGATCCGGTTGCACGTAGAATCAGCTCTACTGTATCCTATCCCTCGGGTCATGGCTCAGCTCCAACTCGGCTCGGCTTGTGGCTGATGACGTGTCAGTCGACTGGTCGCTGACATGGCATGCCTATTATGCATGATGACGTAACAATTACATCAGGCTGACGTCATCCCTAGCATGCCTACTGTGCATGTTGACATCATAGTTATGTCATGCTAACACCATCCTTATCCGAGTTAGTTAAGTGGCGCGCATCTATGCGCGTGCCCAGCCACCTCGCCGGCGCGTGAGGATGTTTCTGACATCTTATTTCAGCTTCGTTTTCACCAGTGGCTTCGTCTCTTCCTCCTTTACACAGTGGTATGGTCAAAACACAATTTTGACAACTTTCATTTTTGAGCAAAAATCAAACTCCACTTTAAACCATATGCTCTGATACCAATTATTGGGAATTCCAACCCCATGTGCGGACCAGTGGTGTACTGATAGTTGCCCATTGGAGGCTAAGCACACTGAGACACAATATTTAACGTGGTTCGGCAAAACCGCCTACATCCACGGTAGAGTTCCATATTATTAGAGATATAGAGAAAGGGTTACAACACACATGGAGGAGGAGGATCACTTCACTCAAACTCTAATCCCATTGCTCTCACACACACTGCTGCACAAGGCATCAAAGATAATCTCAGGTATAAAGTGGGTGGCGGTAGAAGTATACTTTTTTGGAGGGATTGTTGGCTCTCGAATAAGCTATTGATGGAAGGGTTCACATGCCCATACAAGCTCTCAACAAATCTGTGTGGTAAGATTATGGAAATGGGCGAGTGGCGCGAAGGAGTTTGGCGCTGGAATATAGCTTAGTGTCGTGAGCTTTTTCAATATGAATCAGCTATGCTGACATCTCTTCTGCAGCTTCTAAGCGTGGTTCAACTAAATAAGGCAAATAAGTGGGTTTGGAGTTATATTTTGGATGAGAACTATATTGTGAAATCAGGTACAAATTTGATTGACAGCCATGTTTGTTAAAAAAATTGAGCTACCTTAGTAATAGACATTTAAGAGCATGTATGGAACCATGGAACTTATGAAGATCAAGACGCCCGGATGGCTGATATTCAAAAGCAGATTGAGTCTTTAGAGGACTTGAGTGAGGCTAGAGAGTTGTTAAGGGCGTTCTTTAGGCTCAGATTAGTAGGGGCAAGGGGAGGGTGTTGTGGATGTTTAGAAGGGGGAGGATAGGGATCAGTGAGTTTGAAGGATGCGTTTGCAGGTGTTTGAGAGGCGAGGTTGTACACGGTAGGTTTGAATGAGGTTGCTAGGACCTGGGTTGCAGGGGAAAGGGAAGGCTTTTTGGTTGGGAGCATTTTGGTTTTTTGTTTTTAATTATTACTTGAAAACCTTTCTTGGAGAGTGTATTACTCATCTGCAGTACGTGGATGACATCATGATTTTTTCAATTAGTGCGCGTAGGTTTATTACATGTCTATCTTTTTTATGCCAAAAGGAGTTGCAAAATTGTTAACATCTATCCAGAGTATGTCTCAAATGTATGGCACAAGATGGCTCCTCTAAAAATTCAGATTTTCATATGGCTTGCAGTCCAAAGGAAAATTAGCACCGGTTTATTTCTAGTGTTGATGTCTTACTCTCAAGCCCTTTGTCTTTCCTGCAAAATCCACACTTGGAAAATTTGGTCTCGTTTTAAGACTCGGCTGTTTCTGTTTGTGGGTCTGAGTTTGTGGGGATCCCATGTTATATATGTTGTTTCTCAAGACTTTATTGATGTCATTTTCGTGTTTGTTACAGAAGTAAGATAAGCCTTCACTCTCCTTCATTGTACTCTTACCTTTTCTTTTCTTTTAATTCCAAAAAAATGGAATACTGTGATTCTGAGGAATACTGTGATCATTATAAAAAAATGGACCACTGCACTATACTTTCACACTCATCGTCTGCATTAATAGAGGAATAAATAATATGATGATGGTTTTGATTCTTAAGACTGTTGCACTCATCGTCATATTAATAGAGGAACATATTACTGTGATTCTAATTGCTGTTGGAATGGCCAGATGCAGGCATATATAGTTCTTGACTGTGTCTTATGTTTGTTTATGGCAAATTAAATATTGAAAGCAATTGTTTCTCTTTACACACTCACACCTATCTGCAGCTTTCTGGAGATGCCTTGTTCATTCTTACGTGTTTGTTCAGAACAAAACATTGATGTAATCAACATTTATATATTCTGCAGGAACACATGGCTCTGGTTTAGGAAGCCCCGCCATATATTAATCAAATTATTATTATTATTATTCTTATTTTGTTTTTAGATTGTTGATATACTGATATTAAAAATAAATATTATGATAATGTATTTATAAATAAAAAAATAACATTTATCGAATTTCTAAATAGACATTTTGTTAGAAGCCATGTTCGTAAAAGCATTTGATTACACAGTACAATCCACCAGCTGAGACCATGCATATGTGTGACTATTCATCATCCATCGAGACATCCTCTGGCCTTCAAGGCCCCATAACTCTTTTACTTATTTGGTTCTTCCACTTCTTCATCGAGACAACCCTTTTCTTGTGCTAACACATGACTATATATGGTACAGTTTTTAAAAATATAAATGTATGGAAACCTTTGCTTTAGTATATGCATGATTAACTAATCCTGATAAATAATAATAAAATCAGACAATTTAATAGCAATTAAAAGTTAAGATTTCTATAAAAAGAAAACGAAAACAAAGTTTGGCAATAGAATCTTTACCAATTCTACCTTAGAAAGCATGACTTGTTCATTTTGTACAGTTGATGCCATCTTCATCCAACGATGATGCATATTTTCAGTCTGTATAGTACATCCCTTGCAATATTCCAAAAGAGAGGAGGAACGGGGAAGGTGAGAAGGTTGGATATGGGAACCAATAAATCTGCACTGTAGACAGATTCAAAGGTCCAGATCATTCAATAATAGTATACATGATATGAATATTGGGGGATGAGGTACTGCTTTTACATATATTTCTATATGCATTTTGAGGTTCTTACTGCAATTTCAATTTCAAGTAGAAAACGACACCAAAAGTACTTGCAGATTTCAAATTCTTGATTTCCAGTGTTGCCCCCATTCCCTATCATGCTACCAATGCCATGTCAAAATAGAATATATATAGTCTTTAGCAATTTATAGTTTACAAATTAAAAGGTTTAACTCATGATATTATCAAATTTAACCGTTAAAACTAATCATAAACTTTGATAATTAGTCTAATGTTATAAACCACCTTGCTCAAGCAATTCAATTTTTTTTAATAAATAAAGATTTTAAGAAAACAAACACTAGATTAATGACCTTTCATTCAATCTTATTCTTTTTAACAATTCGAATGAAAAAGAGAGAGTAATGATTGGGTTTTGTTGGAGATAAATATGATCTTTATCCTAAAGACATAGTGGCAGCTAAGATAAACTCAGTCAAAACATGATGACTATTCCTGATATCTTGCAGCAACAACTCTGTTACGATTGTGATGGTATTTTTTAGTTTTGAATAGCTAAAATATAAGAAGCAGTTATAAACGTTTGTGTTTAAATATACAATCAATGTACATACTACAATCAATGAAAAATAGAGGAACACTTTTCATTCATCTCTATCTCTCTCTGTATTAGTTAAGTTTGAGTTCTTTTATGGTATCAAAGCTTTTTTAAAGACTCACGTCTAAATCATTCTTCAAAATGTTTGCCTTCCCAAACTCATCAGCTTCCCCTAATATTGAAACTAATCTTCCCATCTTCAATCCATCTTCCCCCATTCACCTTACCAAACTCACACGGTTGAATTACCCTACATGGAAAGCAACCATGTCACCCTACCTCAAAGGCAAAAAATACCAGCTTATGATATTTGGGAAACTCAAGATAATCTTATTTTTAGCTGCATCAACTCTTCTCTCTCTGATGAAGTACTTGCCCAAGTTGCTCATTGTAGCACCTCCGCTGTTGTTTGGCTGTCTCTCAGCTCTGCTTTTGCATCACAGTCTCGTGCTAAAGCAGTCCATGTTTGCTCTCAACTTTCCACTCTGCGAAAAGGTAATCAATCAGCAACTGAATACTTTATGACCATTAAACATCTCACAGATGAATTAGCAATTGCTGGTTAACCATTAAACTTTGATGACATTATCACTTATTTGCTTGCTGGTCTTGGTCCTGAATATGATACTCTTCTTTCAATGACATCTCACCGAGATAATTCTCTCACCTTAGACGAGCTTTTCTTTATGCACCTAACGTGTGAAGCTCGCATTCAGCACCACAATCAAACCTTATTATTGCCCATGGCTTCAACAAATATTGCAACTCGCCAGTAATATTATTCAGGAGGCAAGTGTCGAAACAAATTCTCTGCTCCTCAAGGCAGAGGGCGTCCTCAATTTATTGCTAACCGTGGAGGTTATCGTGGTAACAACCATATTTGTTGTCAATTATATGACACTCTTGCTCACACAGCTTCTTGCTGCTGGAAGCGTTTTAATCCAAACTTCCAAACCCCGTCACCACATTCATGTCCTCAAGCAAACCTTGCCTCTCACAGATCTCAGTAACACTCAATTGAACAAGAATGACATCCTGACACTGGCGCGACCCATCATCTGATCAACAACATGAGCAACCTGAATATCCAAAGTAATGATTTTTCTGGCAATGAACAAATTTGCATTGGAGATGGTTCAGGTTTGAAAATCACTCATACTGGAACTGCATCTTTATCTACCTCTTCTTCTTCTTTTGTTCTTAATAACATTCTTGTCCTACCACAAAGTACCAAAAATCTTTTATCTGTTCAAAAATTTGCTCAAGACAATAATGTTTATTTTGAGTTTCATAATGTATTCTTTTTTATTAAGGATTACTCGGGGAACGTCCTACATAAAGGCTTTATGTCTGATGGTCTCTATTCCTTCTCTTCACCACTTCAACACTGTCTTCCATCTGCTTTTGTTGGTGCTCGGATCTCTATCATAAACTAGCATCGCCGTCTTGGTCATGCCTCCTATAGTACTATTAAACATGTTCTGCACAATAATAATTTACCTGTTAGCTCTACTATGAGACAGAATATTTGTACTGAGTGTGCAATGGCTAAAAGCCATAATTTACCCTTTTTTACTTCTATTTCCTCTGTTTTCAGACCTCTTGAATTAATTTATTCTGATGTCTGGGGGCCCAGCTCGGTCGTTTCTACTTATGGATCTCGTTATTATGTTTGTTTTTTGGATGTTTTTACCAAATTTTATTTGGATATTTCCTTTAAAATTCAAAAATGATGTTGAACCTATTTTTCTTAAATTTCAAAAATATGTTGAACGACATTTTGATTTAAAAATTAAAGCAATTCAAACGGATTGGGGGGGGGGAGAGTATAGAAGTTTAAATAATTATTTCAAATCATGTGGGATTCAACATCGTATATCATGTCCTTATACACATAAACAAATGGGTTCTGTTGAACGTCGACATCGTCAAATTATTGAGATGGGCTTAGCCTTACTAGCTCACTCAAATTTACCTCAACCTTATTAGGAAGACGCCTTTTTAACTGTAACGTATTTAATCAATCGTCTTCCCTCCAAAGTCATTAACAATAAATCACCTTTTGAAATGACTTATAATAAAAAAAAAAACCCAACTATTTGTTTCTACGTGTTTTTGGATGTGCATGCTGGCCAAACTTGCGTCTTTATAACAAGTATAAAATTGATTTTCGTTCAAAAACTTGTATTTTTCTTGGCTACAGTCTATCACACCAGGGATATAAATGTCTCGATTTAGCTTCAGGAAAATTATATATTTCCCGTCATGTCATTTTTGATGAATCTTTGTTCCCCTATCAAAAAGATCCCTCAACATCTACTCTTTCCACATAGGATTCTCATTTACCCCCCTCCTTAATTCAACCGCGTATTCCTAACAATCATCCAGGATCAAATTCATGTTTAAATACCCTACTAATTACTCACCTCATTCCACTGCATCAGGGTTCTTTGGATATTCAGTCTGCTCTAATATGTTCAGATGGTATTTCTGCACCAGCAAGGAAACCCTCTCAGCACTTCAATATTATTGAAGAACCTCCACTTCCCAATGATAATCTAATGCCATGCCAGATGATTACCAGATCACAAACACAATCTCTCAAGCCAAAGACCCCTTATGTTGGTATAGCATGATACCCACTTCCTCACTGTTTCTTAACTAATCATGTTTCCTCTGATGCAGAACCTTCTTGCTTCTCTAAAGCCATCAAACATCACCACTGGCATGATGCCATGGACATCGAGTTCAACGCCCTTATAACGAATGGCACTTGGGATCTTATCTCTCCTACACAATGTACTAATATTGTTGGAAATAAATTGGTGTTCCGCGTCAAACGTAATGTAGACGGAAGTATTGAGCGTTTTAAAGCGCGACTAGTCGCCAAAGGTTATCATCAACAACTAGGTCTGGACTTCACGAAAACCTTTAGTCCAGTGGTTAAAGCAAGTACTATACGCTTAGTATTATCTTTAGCCATTACACGGTAATGGACCATCTGCCAGATAGATATACAAAATGCATTCTTATATGGCCAACTTTAGGAGGAAGTTTATATGCAACAACCCCAAGGCTATGTTCATCTTGATTTTCCTCATCATGTGTGCCATATTAAAAAGAGCTTATATGGTCTTAAGCAAGCACCTCGAGCCTGGTTTTCTAAATTAAGAGAAACATTGCTGCAGCTGGGATTTGTTGGTTCTAAAGCAGATACATCTTTATTCACACTTCATCAGACCACCTTCTCTATCTTCATCCTTATATATGTTGATTGATATAATCTTCACTGGAACCTCTTCAACTGAAATTAACAACTTCATCCAGCGGTTTGGTAATGTCTTCCTTGTCAAGGACTTAGGTATTTTGTCATATTTTCTTGGTGTAGAAGCATTATTTGATGGGCTTGATCTCTTTCTCACTCAACGAAAGTATGAAGCAAATTTGTTATAGAGAGTTAATATGCATGAAGCCAAGCCATGTACAACTCCTATGAGTACTACTTGCAACTATCTAAGTTTGAAGGTGCAGATTTTTCCGATCCATAACTTTACAGAAGTACAGTTGGTGCTTTACATTGCTTGGGTTTCACTTGACCAGACATTGCTTTCGCAGTCCACCATGTAAGCAAATTCAATCATCAACCTAAAGACCCACATTGGCAAGCTGTCAAAAGAATTCTCAGATATCTCAAACATACAGTGAGTTATGGCCTTCATTCAAAAGTCTATCAGATCACTCTCTCCATGCATACAGTGATGCCGACTGGGTTGCCAAAAAAATGACAGACGTAATATTGGGGTGTACTGTATTTTTCATGGCTTTAATCTTATCAGTTGGAGTTGTAAACAACAACAAACTGTTACTCGCAGCAGTACTGAATCATAATACAAATCACTTTCCAACATAGCGGTAGAATTACATTGGATCCAATCCATACTCCATGATCTGCAATTCCCTTTGCCAACCAGTCCAAGATTATGGTGCGATAATATTGGTGCAACATATTTGTCCTCTAATCCAATCTTCTATGCAAGAACTAAACATATTGAAATAGATTTTCACTATGTCCGGGATTAAGTCTTAGCAAATAAACTTTAGGTCTCATTTCTAACTACAAAGCAGCAACCTGCTGATTTATTGACCAAGTGTTTGTACTCTGCCCGTTTTCAACTTCTACGCGACAACCTTCATGTTTAGGATCTGCTCATTCGGTTGAGGGGGCGTGTTGGAGATAAATCTGATCTTTATCCTAAAGACACAGTGGCAGCTAAGATAAACTCAGTCAAAATATGATGACTATTCCTGATATCTTGCAGCAACAACTCTGTTATGATTGTGATAGTATTTTTTAGTTTTGAATAGCTAAAGTATAGGAAGCAGTTATAAATGTTTGTGTTTAAATATACAATCAATGTACATACTACAATCAATGAAAAATAGAGGAACACTTTTCATTCATCTCTATCTCTCTTTGTATTAGTTAAAGTTTGAGTTCCTTTAGGTTTAAACCCCCCCAATGTTTTCCCTCCCCTGTTTCAAAACATTGATAGCCAGTATGCTTTCTTTCTTGCTTTTTACTCTTTCCTATGCAGGTAGACGGCAGGAAATGTATGTACAACATGCATGTTTTGTACATTCCCTGCATGCATGCAGATGATCAATTCCAGCCACTTCTCCTTTTTTTCTTGCTCCTTTTCCCCTCCTCACCTATCCTTCTAAAGAACTTTTATATTATTAACTATCAATACTAAGTTATCAAGACTCAAGGTTTGGTTCCATGTGCATCATAATAATAATTTTGATAGTGATCGAGAATATTTTGTTTCTATTGAAGGTATAGAGTGAACTTCCACGCTATTTTGTATTGTTCAAAAATGTTGCAAGTAAACTAATTTAGGGTCGTTTAGGTGGGGCGAATATCATGAATGTATCAATGGTTTGATCACAAGAGCTGCATGCCAAGTGTCATGATCCAAACATCTCGACTAGGCCTATATAATGAACTGCAGATTAGTGCAGGAGCTCACCATTGTAGCCTTTAGACCTCTGTTTGCTTTCAGTTTTCAGCATGGCCAACGATGATGTTTATCGTATCCATATCATTTCTAAGCAACAAATGTCCAATTACATAACTAATGAAAAACTGCCAGATTTACAGTATGGGTACAAAGTCTCTCAATCCATTTCAACGAAAGAATACAGGGATGTCCAAAGTGAACTTATCCTCAACAACTATTTGCACGAAAGAGCTGATTTCGTTGCCAATCCTCGTGCTTCATCCTGTGAGCCACTCTCGCAAATTATGATTCAGACACTTGAGGATTTGCAGACTGAGTAGGATCGCTTGGGAATAAAAAACTTCACTGTTGTTTGTAGGAAATTCCGACCAGTGATGTTCTGATATTTACCCATTGGAGGCTAAGCACACTAACACAATATTTAACGTGGTTAAGCAAACCGCTTACATCCACGGGAGAAGCCATTGCATTATATAGGGAGAGAACAAGATTTATAATAATAGAGGAGGAGGAATCATCCCCTCTTTAGCAACTCTCAACCTCACTCTATTTCTCTCTTCTCAGTGCTGTAATGGCAACTACTACTGGCTGCCCTTGACAGCCCATTCTCTTCTATATTTCTCATATCTTTGGTTGCACTCTCTCACTCACAACTCTCTCTCTCTCGGTGCCTATTTATATGCTTCAATGACAGCTCCTCTTGCTCATTTGTCAACAATGGTGGCTGCACCAACAGCCCTCTTTGACTCTCAAAGGCTGGCCTATTTATTTTCCACCGTTTGTAGCCTTCTTTCTTTGACAATGGCAGCCGTCTTCTTCTAGAAGAAGGGCTGCAGATGCTTCATTGTCAATGGACGGTGCGGTCCATTAATGATTGCTGCACATTAATGGCAACAATCCTAACAATCACCCTCTTTACAATTGATGTGGGGCAACTGTCCTCTTGCTTCTTCAGCACATGCTTGTATTCTATAGGTCTTCCAAGCTTACCATTCCGAGAGCGTCTTTGGCCAAGTTTCCAGGTACTTGCCAAACTTTTCAATCACCAGAGTCACCTAAGCACCCCTTTGCTCACTCTAAAGGATCACTTTAACCAGATGGTTTGTGACATCTTATCTGAAGAGTGTTTAACGCTTGTATTTGGAACAACATCCCCCTTCAAGCATATCAACCATGCTTGAGCCGGAATGATTTATCAAGCCTTACATCAAGACTTACAACACCCCCTCAAACAAATATTTCCAAGTGTGACAGTCATTGAATATTTTAATATGATCGCGAGCTTACCACTCTTCCAAGAGTCTACTCATCCCGGAATTGCGTCTGCCATCTGTTCCACTCTAGGAACCGCGCCTTACTTCTTTGTGAGTCTCCCGCTCTTAGTTTCAAGAGTCCAGGTAGCTTTTCACCTTTAACCATGGGGACAACCTATTAAAGGTTGATCCATCTCTATCTTCATACTCTAAGTATTATAATGTCATTACCGAGCTCACCACCTTGACAAGAGTCAACTTGTTCCCGGAACCTGCGCATGCCCTCTGCTCCTTCATAGTAGTCGCGTCTTAATGCTCCACAAGTCATCCACTTATTGTCCAAGGCAAATGTCTTCTAGCTTACTGATCTTTAGCATGGGGGTAATATCCATGAAAGTCAATCCTGCATTTGTCTCCATACTTATCATAGCCTATTCATTGGCTATACACTTGTCCACTTATATCCAGCCATCACATTGGCTCTGGGCGTTCAGAAATTGGGCTCCAATCATGGCCCTCACGCCTTCTCCCGAGGTGTCTCCACCTGTCATCATGAGACGATCTGAACTTGGACTCATATTACGGTCCTCACACCTTCTGTCTGAGGTGTCTCTGCCAGTCATCATGCGGCGGTTTGATCTTGGACTCATATCATGGTCCTCACACCTTCTGTCTGAGGTGTCTCTGTCTGTCATCATGTGGCGGTTTGATTTTGGACTCATATCATGGTCCTCACACCTTCTCCTGAGGTGTCTCTACTTGTTGTCATGAGACGGTCTGATCTTGGACTTATATCATGGTCCTCACACATTCTGTCTGAGGTGTCTCTGTCTGTCGTCATGCGACGGTCTCATCTTGGACTCATATCATGGTCCTCACACCTTCTATCTGAGGTGTCTCTGCCTATCATCATGAGACGGTCTGAACATAGACTCATATCACGGTCCTCACACTTTCTCCTGAGGGGTCTCCGCCTGTCGTCATGAGACGGTCTGAACATAGACTCATTTCACGGTCCTCACCCCTTCAGTCTGAGGTGTCTCCGCCTGTCGTCATGAGACGGTTTGAACTTGGACTCATATCATGGTCCTCACACCTTCTCTTAAGGTGTCTCCATCTGTCGTCATGAGACGGTCTGAACTTGGACTCATATCACGGTCCTCACACCTTCTCCTAAGGTGTCTCCATCTGTCGTCATGAGACGGTCTGATCTTGGAGTCATATCATGGTCCTCACTTAGTGTCTTATTAATAGTCTATTATATTATCTTTCATAATCGAGCTTTCTCGATTAGTACATACTTGTTGTTGTTCCTGCAGATTTGTAACCTCTTATTTACCAGTTTAAATTATTGTAATGGATCGGCTAAGGAATGCTTTAGTTTATATTTATGATTTTGCATGCAGTTCCCCATCCGTTATTCTTGTCATCTTTCTTAAAGGTGGATAGTGATATATTGCACCTTAAGGATAGACTATATATATTCTGTATCATCGTTTCTAGTGCTTAGTATCAACGTTTTGACTTGTGCTAGAGAAAAGGAGTTTCATGAAACTAAAGCCTGATGATGGACAAACTGAGAAACTAGGAAGAAGATACCACCAGTATTATATGCTTTTCTAAAATATTCACGATCCTTGTTCTTTAAAGACAGAGATTGAGAGCTCACTCAATCTGTTGTGCTATCATGATCAAGACAAGTATGCCAAATCTCTTTTGTTGACAATCTGATGTCTTATTACGTACTGTCATGAAACTGCAATCTGTTCCCGGAACCTGCGTATGCCCTCCGCTCCTTCATAACAGTCACGTCATAATGCTTCTCAAGTCATCCACTTATTGTCCAAGACAAATGTCTTCTAGCTTACTAATCTTTAGCATGGGGGCAATATCCTTGAAAGTCAATCCTGAATTTGTCTCCATACTCATCATAGCCTACTCATTGGCTATACACTTGTCCACTTATATCCAGCCATCACATTGGCTCTGGGCGTTCTGAAATTGGGCTCCAATCATGGCCCTCACGCCTTCTCCCGAGGTGTCTCCGCCTGTCATCAAGAGACGGTCTGAACTTGGACTCATATCATGGTCCTCACACCTTCTGTCTGAGGTGTCTCTGTCTGTCATCATGTGGCGGTTTGATTTTGGACTCATATCATGGTTCTCACACCTTCTGTCTGAGTTGTCTCTGCCTGTCATCATGCGGCGGTTTGATCTTGGACTCATATCATGGTCCTCACACCTTCTGTCTGAGGTGTCTCTGTCTGTCATCATTTGGCGGTTTGATCTTGGACTCATATCATGGTTCTCACACCTTCTGTCTGAGTTATCTCTGCCTATCATCATGCGGCGGTTTGATCTTGGACTCATATCATGGTTCTCACACCTTCTGTCTGAGTTATCTCTGTCTATCATCATGCGGCGGTTTGATCTTGGACTCATATCATGGTCCTCACACCTTCTGTCTGAGGTGTCTCTAACTGTCATCATGTGGCGGTTTGATTTTGAACTGATATCATGGTCCTCACACCTTCTCCTGAGGTGTCTCTACTTGTCGTCATGAGACGGTCTGATCTTGGACTCATATCATGGTCTTCACACATTCTGTCTGAGGTGTCTCTGTCTGTCGTCATGCGCCGGTCTCATCTTGGACTCATATCATGGTCCTCACACCTTCTATCTGAGGTGTCTCTGCCTATCATCATGAGACGGTCTGAACATAGACTCATGTCACGGTCCTCACACTTTCTCCTGAGGTGTCTCCGTCTGTCGTCATGAGACGGTCTGAACATAGACTCATTTCACGGTCCTCACACCTTCTGTCTGAGGTGTCTCTGTCTATCATCTTGTGGCGGTTTAATTTTGGACTCATATCATGGTCCTCACACCTTCTCCTGAGGTGTCTCTACTTGTCGTCATGAGACGGTCTGATCTTGGACTCATATCATGGTCCTCACACATTCTGTCTAAGGTGTCTCTGTCTGTCGTCATGCGACGATCTCATTTTGGACTCATATCATGGTCCTCACACCTTCTATCTGAGGTGTCTCTGCCTATCATCATGAGACGGTCTGAACATAGACTCATGTCATGGTCCCCACACTTTCTCCTGAGGTGTCTCCGCCTGTCATCATGAGACGGTCTGAACATAGACTCATTTCACGGTCCTCACACCTTCTGTCTGAGGTGTCTCTGTATGTCATCTTGTGGCGGTTTGATTTTGGATTCATATCATGTTCCTCACACCTTCTCCTGAGGTGTCTCTACTTGTCGTCATGAGACGGTCTGATCTTGGACTCATATCATGGTCCTCACACATTCTGTCTGAGGTGTCTCTGTCTGTCGTCATGCGACGGTCTCATCTTGGACTCATATCATGGTCCTCACACCTTCTATCTGAGGTGTCTCTGCCTATCATCATGAGACGGTCTGAACATAGACTCATATCACGGTCCTCACACTTTCTCCTAAGGTGTCTCCGCCTTTCGTCATGAGACGGTCTGAACATAGACTCCTTTCACGGTCCTCACACTTTCTCATGAGGTGTCTCCGCCTGTCGTCATGAGACGGTCTGAACATAGACTCATTTCACGGTCCTCACACCTTCTCTTTAGGTGTCTCCGCCTGTCGTCATGAGACGGTCTGAACTTGGACTCATATCATGGTCCTCACACCTTCTCTTAAGGTGTCTCCCCCTGTCGTCAAGAGACGGTCTGAACTTGGACTCATATCATGGTCCTCACACCTTCTTCTAAGGTGTCTCCGTCTGTCGTCATGAGACGGTCTGATCTTGGACTCATATCATGGTCCTCACTTAGTTTCTTGTTAATAGTCTATTATATTATCTTTCATAAACGAGCTTTCTCGATTAGTACATACTTGTTGTTGTTCCTGCAGATTCGTAACCTCTTATTTACCAGTTTAAATTATTGTAATGGATCGGCTAAGGAATGCTTTAGTTTATATTTATGATTTTGCATGCAGTTCCCCATCCGTTATTCTTGTCATCTTTCTTAAAGGTGGATAGTGATATATTGCACCTTAAGGATAGACTATATATATTCTGTATCATCGTTTCTAGTGCTTAGTATCAACGTTTTGACTTGTGCTAGAGAAAAGGAGTTTCATGAAACTAAAGCCTGATGATGGACAAACTGAGAAACTAGGAAGAAGATACCACCAGTATTATATGCTTTTCTAAAATATTCACGATCCTTGTTCTTTAAAGACAGAGATTGAGAGCTCACTCAATCTGTTGTGCTATCATGATCAAGACAAGTATGCCAAATCTCTTTTGTTGACAATCTGTTGTCTTATTACGTACTGGCATGAAACTGCAATCTGTTCCCGGAACCTGCGCATGCCCTCTGCTCCTTCATAGCAGTCACGTCTTAATGCTCCTCAAGTCATCCACTTATTGTCCAAGGCAAATGTCTTCTAGCTCACTGATCTTTAGCATGGGGGCAATATCCATGAAAGTCAATCCTGCATTTGTCTCCATACTCATCATAGCCTATTCATTGGCTATACACTTGTCCACTTATATCCAGCCATCACATTGGCTCTGGGCGTTCTGAAATTGGGCTCCAATCATGGCCCTCACGCCTTCTCCCGAGGTGTCTCCGCCTGTCATCATGAGACGGTCTGAACTTGGACTCATATTACGGTCCTCACACCTTCTGTCTGAGGTGTCTTTGCCTGTCCTCATGCGGCGGTTTGATCTTGGACTCATATCATGGTCCTCACACCTTCTGTCTGAGGTGTCTCTGTATGTCATCATGTGGCGGTTTGATTTTGGACTCATATCATGGTCCTCACACCTTCTCCTGAGGTGTCTCTACTTTATGTCATGAGACGGTCTGATCTTGGACTCATATTATGGTCCTCACACATTCTGTCTGAGGTGTCTCTGTCTGTCGTCATGCGACGGTCTCATCTTGGACTCATATCATGGTCCTCACACCTTCTATCTGAGGTGTCTCTGCCTATCATCATGAGACGGTCTGAACATAGACTCATATCATGGTCATCACACTTTCTCCTGAGGTGTCTCCGCCTGTCGTCATGAGACGGTCTGAACATAGACTCATTTCACGGTCCTCACACTTTCTCCTGAGGTGTCTCCGCCTGTCGTCATGAGACGGCTTGTACTTGGACTAATATCATGGTCCTCACACCTTCTCTTAAGGTGTCTCCACCTGTCGTCGTGAGACGGTCTGAACTTGGACTCATATCATGGTCCTCACACCTTCTCCTAAGGTGTCTCCGTCTGTCGTCATGAGACGGTCTGATCTTGGACTCATATCATGGTCCTCACTTAGTTTCTTGTTAATAGTCTATTATATTATCTTTCATAAACGAGCTTTCTCGATTAGTACATACTTGTTGTTGTTCCTGCAGATTCGTAACCTCTTATTTACCAGTTTAAATTATTGTAATGGATCGGCTAAGGAATGCTTTAGTTTATATTTATGATTTTGCATGCAGTTCCCCATCCGTTATTCTTGTCATCTTTCTTAAAGGTGGATAGTGATATATTGCACCTTAAGGATAGACTATATATATTCTGTATCATCGTTTCTAGTGCTTAGTATCAACGTTTTGACTTGTGCTAGAGAAAAGGAGTTTCATGAAACTAAAGCCTGATGATGGACAAACTGAGAAACTAGGAAGAAGATACCACCAGTATTATATGCTTTTCTAAAATATTCACGATCCTTGTTCTTTAAAGACAGAGATTGAGAGCTCACTCAATCTGTTGTGCTATCATGATCAAGACAAGTATGCCAAATCTCTTTTGTTGACAATCTGTTGTCTTATTACGTACTGGCATGAAACTGCAATCTGTTCCCGGAACCTGCGCATGCCCTCTGCTCCTTCATAGCAGTCACGTCTTAATGCTCCTCAAGTCATCCACTTATTGTCCAAGGCAAATGTCTTCTAGCTCACTGATCTTTAGCATGGGGGCAATATCCATGAAAGTCAATCCTGCATTTGTCTCCATACTCATCATAGCCTATTCATTGGCTATACACTTGTCCACTTATATCCAGCCATCACATTGGCTCTGGGCGTTCTGAAATTGGGCTCCAATCATGGCCCTCACGCCTTCTCCCGAGGTGTCTCCGCCTGTCATCATGAGACGGTCTGAACTTGGACTCATATTACGGTCCTCACACCTTCTGTCTGAGGTGTCTCTGCCTGTCATCATGCGGCGGTTTGATCTTGAACTCATATCATGGTCCTCACACCTTCTGTCTGAGGTGTCTCTGTCTGTCATCATGTGGCGGTTTGATTTTGGACTCATATCATGGTCCTCACACCTTCTCCTGAGGTGTCTCTACTTTACGTCATGAGACGGTCTGATCTTGGACTCATATCATGGTCCTCACACATTCTTTCTGAGGTGTCTCTGTCTGTCGTCATGCGACAGTCTCATCTTGGACTCATATCATGGTCCTCACACCTTCTGTCTGAGGCGTCTCCGCTTGTTGTCATGAGACGGTCTGATCTTGGACTCATATCATGGTCCTCACACCTTCTCCTGAGGTGTCTCCGTCTGTCGTCATGAGACGGTCTGATCTTGGACTCATATCATGGTCCTCACTTAGTTTCTTGTTAATAGTCTATTATATTAT
>Ga0325414_1001977_pt1 | contig 20369 bp, 12 predicted proteins | sample PopdelMetagenome_8_FD_206183 | JGI IMG/M metagenome (GOLD analysis project Ga0325414, IMG submission 206183) | Populus deltoides microbial communities from Bellville, Georgia, United States - Leaf-PdKOR-R3 | ecosystem: Host-associated > Plants > Phyllosphere > Phylloplane/Leaf | place: USA... | reverse complement strand
AAGATATCAAATTACAGAGATTAAAAACATAACTGGATTTTATAGCAGCCCCTAGGACTAGTTTCCATTAAACTGGGCCTTTATTCTTGCAAAGAAAAACTTAAAGGCTAAGACCTCGTGTATTTGTTAGAAAATGAATTTCATATAAGAAAAACATTTCTGAAAAATTGGAATACTTTTCAATATTTGATTGTATAAAAAAAAACCATATTTTTTTTAATGTTTGATTATCTTGTAAGAAACTAGATGAAAAATAATATTTTAAGTTATTGCGTTTTATTGTTACATCTTGTTTTTATAATAGATTTTTTTAATAAAAACTTAAAAGATACTGAAAAAATACTGTTCCTCCATACACAAAAGATCATTAGCGGATCCACGAGGCCCTGACTATCGGGCTCCTTTTTAAAGGTTCTTGTTTTTAATTTTTTTTATTAAAATTTATTTAAATAAAAATACCAAGTTTATTTTTCAAAAGATTATTCTATTACAAAGCTTTGAATTTTTTTTATATGATATTTTTTTCATATCAGCATGCACATTTTTTTTTTACAATTTTTCATTAATGAATATAAATTTTATTAAATATAGACATTAATTTTTTGTTTCGCAATTTAAAAAAAAATAATAGTGTAAAACATGTTATTAATGCCTATATTATTCTTAGCATCAGATAAAGAAATTTGAACCCAACCACATGCAAGGGAGCTAGAATAATCTAATGTGTATTGTTATTGTATATTATAAAAGAATAACTAGCTGGAAAGGGCGTACAAAGAGCAGGAAAAAATGCAGTCAGAAGAAATATTATATAAATTAAAACATCACATACACTAAGATATTAAATAAATAAAAAAGTTACATGTCATAATTTATTATTTCATATACATACTCATTAGAGATTTATATTTTTATACCAACATCAAACACGTAAAATTATTTTTATTACTATAATAATATTTATATATTTAAAATACAAAACACTATGCGACTTTAATTAGTTTTTTAATACTTTATAAGAAGTGTTCTCTCCTTATTTAAAATGAAAAAAAAATACTTCTGAAGTTATTTTTTTTTAATGAAAGTGAATTTTTTTTAACAGATTTCCAAAATGCATCCGTAATATAAATAGAGAAATAAAAACAAAATGTTCTTTAAAAGAACTCCGAGGCGAAGATCATAAAAATTGTGCTCATCGGGTAACACGTGCATCGTACTCGTTCGAAGTAGGAAGTCATGTGGAAGTACGGTTAAAGGACATGGTTAGGTAAGAGGAGGGTTCGTGTGGGAAACGAGAGTGGTTAATGGCAGGGGGTGTCAGGAGGGCAGATCTAAACAGCTGTCTCCCTCAAAACGACTGGATGTTGAAAAGAAGCACACCCGCTCTTTTCCCCTCTCTTTCCACTTTCTGTTTTTGTTGCTTTTTTATTATCATGTATTTATTTTCTCTCTTCTCTTGTCCCTTCTCCCAGTTCTTGGTAAACACAATCCCAGCCATCCATCTCTCTCTCTCTCTCTCTCTCTCTCTCTCTCTCTCTCTCTCTCTCTCTCGGGGGAGGTAAGAAGTAGAATGTATTTGTTTATAAAAAAATATTTTTTTATTTTTAATGTTATGATATTAAGAATAAATTTTATAAAATTAAAAAAATATTATTTTAATATATTTTTTAAAAATAATAGCTACAGGTGAAACACTACCTTATCTTTTGGACCTAATAATTGCTTTTATTGATGTGCTGTATCCTTTAATAAAAGGAGGACAATGTCGTTCTCATATCTGTATTGTTACTCTCCTCCGTTCTATTTTTTTACCTGTGATTTCTCCTTGTAATAAAGCTTCGAGAGGAGTGATGACGGGATAGTGGACTGGGGGCCAAATAATTTACCTCATTAAGGAACCTGAATTAATTATGCATGCCTGTAAACTTTTTAAGTACCACTGTTGTATTAAAAAACTTTATTCAAATTACTTTTTATGTGGTGTTTATTATAGGTTAGAAAAATAGAGGTGAAAAAGTATTACAAGAATAATAATTATTATTATTAGACTAATCCTTAAAAGTGTAAAAATTTGGTTCTCAGAGATGCTTGGTGTATTCATAAACTTAAAGGTTAGATATTAGTGGGAAAAAAAGAATATTTTAATTATTCGTAATTATATAAAAAAAGATCTCAATAAAATCCTTGTACATATGCAACTCATCAATAAACAAAACTCTAGAATACTGAGACTTCTCTAGAATTTATAATTTTCCACGTGGCATTTCAAAGCCTTCGTAAGACTATTGTCTCTCCTTTTGTTTCTCGAAACCGAAATGGGCTCCTCATCCTCCTATGCTTCTACTACTTCTATCAATCCTACTATTACCCCAACCCCTTTTAATATTTCATTTACTATCAATGACAAATTTAATTTATCTAGCCATCTTATATAGAAAGCTCAAGTCTTACCTTACTTCAAAGGTCAAACTATTTTTGGCTATCAAAATGCTAATATCTCCCGTGTACTATTATTAAAATTCTCAATTTTCAATCCATAATATGATTAATAGATTCTTTAACCCTGGATGTCATCAATTCTTCGCTCTTTAAAGATGTTCTTACTCAAGTCAAGTCTCATACAACCTCTCGTGAAGTTTAGTAATTTGCATTGAATAAATTTTTTCTTCACTCTCCTGTGCTAAAGCAATTTAGATTTGCACTTGGCTAGCATGTATTAAAACAAGTGTTATGTTTGTCAATACATGTTTTCTCAATATCATACGAGAAACTAATAGATTAACTCTTGCTGGACAACCCTTTAAATATGATGACATTATCATCTATGTGTCTATAGAACTTCGCCAGATATGACTTATTGGCCTCTATAATTACTTCTCAATCTAATCTTGTAACCTTGAAGGAGCTTCACTCACTACTTCTCATCTGTGAATCATGGATTAATCATAATAATAAGCCCTTTCACATTGTTGCCTTTCTAAACTTGGACACCAAGTAACCTCAACAACACCATGAGCCTACTTTTTAGCTAGTTGCACATTTTCATCTTGCCACTTGTATTTGTGGTGGCTATAATGGTAGAAGACGTGATACTTGTTTTCACTCTCTTTATTTAAATCAATATAACATCAATTATATGTCAAGTGTGCTTCAAATCGAGCTATACTATCAGAAAATGTTATCATCACTTTAATCTTTCTTATTAGGACCTACAATCTCATACAAATCAACAACAAGTTATGATTGCTGCCAACTATCAACATGCTGATAAAGAGTGACATCATGACACAAGAGCCACCCATCATCTTACCAATGATATGAATAATATCTATCTTTATAATAAAAACTATGACTATCAAGATCATATTCAAGTGGATAAAGGTGCAGTTTTGAAAATAACGCATAATGACATTTCCAGTATCTCTTCTCCTTCTAAGTCTTTTATACTTGATCAAGTTTTACTTGTTTCATAATTAAATTCATAGAAATCTTTTATATGTTCAAGGCTTTTATCTAGATAACAATGTTTTCTTTAAATTTCATGCTTGTTTCTTTCTTGGAAAAGATTATGTGGGGACCATCTTTTACGCTGACCATTCAGTGATGGTCTTTATAATTTCTCAGCTTCTCTATCTATTTTCATTTATAAAAATTATCTATCATTTATATCTTTGCAACTATTTGTCATCGTCGCCTTAACCATCTAAGAGCCATATTATATGTCATTTAAAAACATGCATGTTTATGTTTTAAAACCATTAGAGTTCTATTTATTCAGATATATGAGGTTGGTTCTTGTTTTATCCACCTCATGTGCACATTACTAGATCATTTTTTTGGATGATGCTGTTTAATTTTTATTTTCTTTTCCTTTAAAAATCAAATTTGCTGCATATCATACTTCTATATGTTTTCAAGCCGCTACTAAATGCCAATTTAATTTTCTTCAATTCGAACATGAAACTTAATTTCTTTATAATTTTATCATCACAAGTTATATTACATTTATTTTATGTGTTGTGATTTGTTTTGTTTTCTTTGCTTTCGCATTTAAAAAATATATTAAAATATTTTGATATTAAATTAAAGATTAATTTTGATGTCAAATGGTTTGTCCGATAGAAAAGAGTTTAATCTAAATTTGTTTCCTTCCACGCATGCTAAAAAAAAAAAAAACCAGATTAGGGCTTGTGAATTTTTTTATTTGGTTGATTTTTTGTATTTATATTAATTTTAAATTGTTTTACAGTTAAAAGTATGCCTATTGTGATTTTAAGGATATATTTTTGATATTTTTAAATAAAAATGGATTGAAATCTAATTTTTCATAATTTAAAATCTCAAACTTAGATTTTTCGATCTCCAAGGACTTCTAGGGTTTTTCTTTTTAGCCCGGCACAAGAGTTTGATTTTTTTAAAAAAATATTTTTGATTTTGATTAATATCCTCTCTATATGTTTTATAAAAAAACTGTTTTGTTTAACTATTTGTCAAATAGAAACCAAAAAACCTCATTTAGTTTCCCTCGGCACAAATTATTTTAGTAAATAATAGAGGACATGCATTCCAAGGCTGGCAAGGAAGAAGGCCAAGATTTTGATACACGAGAGAGGCGGTTTCCGTCTCGTATTCACAGTTTAAAAATTCAAAATGTAGCAACTAGGAAGCCACGTAGAGGAGAGAGAACAAACAAGTATTAAACGAACGCCTTAACGCAAGCAAGTAAAGGACGATGCAGTCAGTTTTGGCAGTTCAGGAAGGAGAGGAGCGTGACTGACACGTGGTAATGGTGGGGGAGGAGACCGTTAGGAGGGTGGGAAATAGTAATGCCTTTTCTTTTCAAGTTTTTTTTTTTTTAATTTTTAATGTAACAATATTAAAAATAAAATTTTAAAATAAAAAATATTATTTTAATTTATTTATAAATAAAAAATACTTTAAAAAAATAATTACACCTACCCTAAATAACAAATTCAAAGTGAAAGTATACATGACATGCTAGATTGGCAAGATTTTAGAGTATATTTGAAACTAAAATATAAATTATTTTTTAAAATATTATTTGCTAGAGAATATATTAAAATATATATTTTTTATTTTTTAAAATATATTTTTACTAATATTATATCAAAAATTTAGAAATATAAAAAAATAATTTAAATTTTAAAAAAATCAAAATGTTTTTTAAAAATCATGATCAGATTGTAAAGACAAACGGGCCAGGAGTACCGTTCGTCCCCCGATTCTGCTTCCAAACTTTTGTCGTTTTATGTGCCAGCTCATCACTTCCGAGCGTCCTTTTCACCCCTACCCATTTCAAATCAATTTAAAACAAAATCCTTTCACGTTAATGCTCTCCAGCCTGGCTCGGTCAAAGTCGAACACCCCCCCGCCGCTTCATTTGCCTTTTTTTTTTTTTTTTTTTTAAATTTTCGTAATTATGTTCTAAAAAAATGTTCTTTTATCACATGATCAGATAAGAATCCCATTCATATCTCCCTCTCTCGGGTCTCTATCTTAACCCCCACGTTTCCTTCTTGTTTGTTTTTTCCCTTAAGATTTACCCCTCTTTGTGTAACTTCCAAAACAGTCGCTTATCAGAGTTAGCTTCATAACTAATTTTTAAAACTTATTTTTAGTATTTATATATCAGAACTTTTAATAACATAAAAATTAATTAATTTTAAATAAAAAATTAAGATCTTAGACAAATAATATCCTAGCCACCATACAAAACACCTTCGAGTCTATTTAGTATTATAACACTAATTGTTTGTTAAAGTAATTTTTATTAAAAAATATATTAAAATAATTTAATTTTTTATTATTTAAAATTTATTTTTTATATCATTATATTAGAACCATTTTTAAAAAAAATAAAAACATTAAATTTATTAAAAATTATTTTTAAAATACAAAAGCTAATAACTAAAAGAAACAATTACAATTTTAAAATTTGAATTTCAGTTCCTTTAACGGGTTTCTCTCTCTCTCACTCTCTCTATTATATTTGTGTGTGAACTTCACGAGCCGTATAATGCAAACAGTAGATAAGCCAGTTGTTTCTTTTTTGAGTGGAAGTGCGTGATAATAATACATGTAAGTTAGAGAAACGAAGTGACGACGCGTGTTTGTTTGACAGCTGTTTCTTAGTAACTGCCTTGCCAGGAAGAATCCCCACTGTTTAACGGCTATGACCGGTCATTATAACCGGCTTAACCAGGCATCCTTGCCCCTCACATATATACACCTCTCCCTACCACTTCCACCATGTTCTTTCATATATACTAAGGTGAGGCTCCGCCTCTACCACTTCACAAGAAAAAAATATCCTCTATTTATCAGCTTAATTTTCTGTATTCAGTTTAATTTTAGGATTTAATTTATCCCTAAATCAATCTATGGCTTCTACAAGAAAAGACGTGGATCGGATTAAAGGTCCGTGGAGCCCTGAAGAAGACGAGGCGTTACAGAGATTAGTCCAAACCTATGGACCAAGAAACTGGTCTCTAATAAGCAAATCAATCCCTGGTCGATCTGGAAAATCATGTAGGTTGCGATGGTGCAACCAGCTATCCCCTGAGGTCGAGCACAGACCGTTCAGTGCTGAAGAGGATGACGCAATCATCAGGGCCCATGCTCGTTTCGGCAACAAATGGGCCACCATCGCTCGCCTCCTCAATGGACGCACCGATAACGCTATCAAAAACCACTGGAACTCAACCCTCAAGAGAAAATGTTCCTCTATGTCTGATGACTTAAACGACGAAGCACACCAACAGCCTCTTAAAAGATCCGCAAGTCTCGGGGCTGGTTCGGGTCTATACTTGAACCCGAGTAGCCCTTCAGGATCCGATTTGAGCGATTCAAGTGTACCCGGTGTGAACTCATCTCCGGTTTACAGACCACTGGCTAGAACTGCCTCTCTTGTTCCACCAAGTTTGTCCATTGATGTGTCCTCTCCAACTGCAGATCCCCCAACTTCACTGTGCCTGTCTCTGCCTGGATCCAATACTTGTGAGACTCCGGGATCCGGATCCGGATCCCGATCGCGTGCTGGTAACCAGACGCAAACACCGGTTGCACCTCCACCCGCTGCAGTTACTGTGCAGCAACAGCAGCAAATTCCAGCAGCGCAACAAAATGTTGAATTTGGATACGAGAAACAGTTTTTCAGTTCCGAGTTTTTGGCAGTTATGCAAGAGATGATAAGGAAGGAAGTGAGGAGTTATATGTCTGGGATTAAGCAAAATGGGCTGTGTTTGGGAACAGAGGCTATAAGGAGCGCTGTCGTTAAGCGAATTGGGATTAGCAGAATCGAGTAGCCAAACAGAGGGAAGAGAAGTAGTTTGTTAGTGATGATCATGATCATCGGGATGATCGTGATGATGATGCAGCTGAGTTGACTCGTCGAGAATCGGAGACACCATGAAAGAGGAGGGAAAAAAAAGAAGAAACAATCTGTTTTTTTTTTTTTTTTTTTGAGTTTCTTTAATCGTCGCCTTATACTGGAGTAGTAATTTTGGTGGTGTACAGGGCAGTTTCCTTCACCAGAGAAGAGAATCTCAGTGAGTTTGGATATATATAAATTGATCTAGCTGTGGACCATCTTCAATGTTAAATTTAAGAGGCAAAAGAATGAAAGAAAACTGGGATTTAAATGAATAATCTCTGATAATGTATTTTAGGACAATTGCAGTTAAAAGGGAAAGCTGGTTTGCACTTTATGGTGATGAAAGGCAAAAGAACTAAAATGAGTTCCTGAAATTAAAAATCTGAGGACAAATTCAATAGAAAGGGGGAGCTGGTGTAGTGATGGACCAGAAAGGACACTACCATTTCTGTTTCGCATTCAAACAAAAATTAAATCATAGTCTTTGCTTCTTGTTTGGAAGGGGGGAAGAGAAGGAGAACACTCTTTGATGGAATGATTTTGTTTCATAGCTGGCGCAAGTGTTTTTTTAGTTTTCTGGAGATGAAAAATGAGAAATTGTACTGTATCTTTAGCTAATTTTAAGCCATGTGCAAAGACTGCCAAAATCAAATTTTCGCTTTGGCTCTCATGCTTTTCAAATGATCAAATTTTTTCCCTTTAGTTTCCAAAAATCTTGATTATGGTTTAAATCTTCTTTCCTTGTTTTTTCAATCTCTTTAAGAGAAGAGAGAGAATGTCTCTTAATTTTAACAATACATAGAAACTTGTCAATAAAATCAATTTCAACCACAAAATCTTTGGCACTCATTTGATTGTTAAATTTTTTATAAAAGCTTAGTGTGCGAGCTAGGCCTCTTTTTATGGGCTATACACATAGGCCCATACACTTTTTTTTTTCCTTCTCTCATTCCTCTCTATTTTACACATTAATTAATTTAAATAAATTGAATAAAAACTAAACTTTATTTTTTTTAATTAAATACCATTTGATTCCAAATTTTTTATTTATGAAATTATAATTTTTTTATTTAACTTGAAAAACTTAAGTTGATCTTTGTTTTTTTAGTCCAACGTTATGTATCCTTTTTGTTCTAAGGTTGTCAATTCTATTTCATTGCTTTTTTTTTATTATAAAATGATAAATTTTAATTTTAGAGAATTTTGGAAGAACAATTTTAATCCATGATATAATAATGTCTTTTATTTTCTTTAATAAAAATAAGCATGATGCCAAATTTGCTTGGTTGTAATTTAAAATTTTAAAAAGAGTAAAATTTTAATTATTTTACAAAGAGAGAGGCTGGGAAAAATTTCTTTCCAGTGGCAGGAGCCCGAGCCCCTGCCAGCCCCCCGCCTCTGTCACTGGCCTTGGAAAACCCAAAATCTAATTTGAGATTTTCATAAATTGATCACTAGATATAATTGCTCTATCTTGAATGGTTCTTCAATATAATTCCCCGCACCCATTTCGTAATTTTAGACTAGTTTTCTCTTGTTGGGATATTTCATTTTTTTTTTAAAAAGCCAAAACACAAAAAAAAACAAAGTAAATGAAAAAATAAATTAAAAAGGAAGAATGGTGGGTGAAACGCAAAACAATAAAAAGAAGGATCATAGTGAAGTTTGGTTACTCAATCCCCTAGTAATTGGGAGAAAATGATAAAATAAATTGATTGTAAATAGAGAAGAGATTTTTAAAGAAAAGGGATAAGAGCTAGAGAAACCTAGCCACCATGGAGGGATATAAAAGATTTAAGAGAGGAAAAAAAAAAAAAGAGAGAAAGAAAAAGAGAGAATATATGGCATGTTGAGAAAAAAAGGATAGACTTGTGAGAGAGAAAAAAAAAAAAAAGGAAAAATAATAAAAGAATCATATCACTCTCTCTTTAAAAATAACCGCCGCCACCTCCCTTCCTCTTCGCTGAATTTTAATCTTCTTTTCCTAGACATCAACGAGGAGATAGTAGCCACCACGACATCATCAGTCACCATCCCTATGACCGTTAGCTTCTCTAATATGAAAAGACCCAGCTGAAACCTAATATCAACATCTCCTCCACACAACAACAACCTCTTCTATTGATCAGTCAACCCAAGTCACAACCTCTCTTCATCTTCTCCACAACAACAATATCCACCTAAAAAGGAAACAAGAAGACTGAGAATGACAAAAGGAGAGAGAGGAGAAGAAATCTCAATCATATCGTTCCCAAATCTTTCTCCTCGAGTGGTGGTTGACTTCACCGTCGATGCAGAAGTGACAAGGTGTGGGAAACACTACTGATCAGCTCCAAAATGCAACTTAACAAAGGTGGCATATGAATCCATGCATCGGTAATATTAATGATGCCTGAATCCACGCGCCAGCATTGTCCCCTCAGATCTAGGAGTTTCTCCGTTTGATTCCAGCTGCTTTGATCGACTCGAGCCACCTGGAAGGTTACTTTTGAATCCTGAATGAATTTTTTTAAAAATTTAACATGTTGTTGAATATTGGATTTGTTATTTTGGGTGATTTTTGCATGTTCGAATAATTATTGTGGGATTTGTTTTAGGCTTGGTAATCTATGCAAGACAAGTTTTTTATTGAAATAAAGAAAACTCCGATATTTAAATTAGTAAATTATATGAGAGAAATAATGTATAAGAGAATAATAAAATAAAAAATATATTTGTGGATGGTACGTGTTTTAGACAAGAGCACTCTTGTTTCAGCCATAAAAAGCAAAATCTCCTAATTTTCCTTCCATTATTTTACCTGTTTCTTTACAGTTCCACAACCTGTTATAAGTAGTTGATCTGATGGTTATGAATATTTACTTCTCGTTTTAATTTTTCAAGTTTAAATATTAAACCAACACCTTGATGAATTTATTCTATGTGTTCTTAAAATCATCATAATAGTTTTTTGGTTGATGAGCAGAGAAATAAAGTATTTAAGATCACCAATCACTCAAAGCACACAGAGGGAACTGATCCGAATCTTTTTTTCTTTTTCCTTTTCTTGTTAAATACAATAACCCAAGGGCAAAGACAGTTGGGCCAGTGCTCCAAATGGATTGGTGCAGCGGACTTGGACAGATGAAGTAATTTGGTCATCATTGTTCACTGATTTTACTCTTCGTAGCAGCAGCATATCAGCTGCCGCATGGGTCCAGTTAGCCTCGGGCACTCCAGGAGACGATGGCCTGGGATAAGCAAGGGACAGTTTAAAAATTAACAAGACTGTAGAATGTGCAGGCTTCATGATTTCCTACGTTTTTCCCCGGTTGCAGAGGGCATGGCATTGTCTAGCGCACCTTAACGTATCTTCCTCTCGTTAACATACTAATCGAAATGATAGAAAACGCGCAGATAAGTCTGGTGATCATAGCTCTGTTTGCGGATGTATTTTGTACAAATTGACATCCTTTAGCCCCCAATCTAGTGGTCTTGTTTGTCGGTGCCTCCTTCAGAATCTTCTCTGGCATGGTTTGTAGAAAGATAAAAGGCACTCTGATTCTTCTGTAGAAAATGTATCAGCGCGGTGGAATGCCTAAAGTATGCAATATAGATGTAAAAAGAAAAAACAAGAAAATGAAGTACTATAGATACCCAATTATCTGAAGTATAATACCAGAAACATACACAAATGCCAAAGCAAACTGTCTCCTGAATTCTACAAGCTGTTCCAATGAAGTTCAACACTTGGAATTACTCACAACATTAAACTGAGTTAATTTTTTTGAAACTATTAGTTGCACTTAATTTCGGTGGTAATCTGGATTAATAATTGCCACAAGCGAGAAAAAGATGACTAGCTCAGAATTCATGATTTTCATCAAGTATTGAAGATTAAAAACAAAGTATTGCGTGCATCGTGGTGCACAAAGTCCAAGTTAGACTTCTCATCCAACTATCTTATGCTCCTGAGATCAACTACTATCCTGGGCAACTCAAACACAAATAAAGGTGGTAATTTCAGAACACAAGTCCTTAGATGGGAGTTCCTACCTCAGAAAGTCAACTAATTTTCTGTGCAATCCTGTGAGTGTCTCCTCTTGGTTGTTTGCATGGGCCAATAACTCAGGCAACTTAACTGAAAATGCCGCAAAGAGAATAGTAGCACCATAAGTTGAGATGGATAGCAAGTGTATTTCAGAATCTGCATTTCCAATAAAAGTCATTACCACTGCGCTTCGCTTCTCAAGGCTTGTGTACAGAAAAATGTTTCAAGTACCGGTATGAACACCATGAAGCATCCTATCAAAACCAGCGTTGCATAGAATTGGATGCTACATCTATTGCCTGAGGACAAGATCATAGCTCACTGATTTAAATATTCTGGACAAAGGAAACAGGACTCAGTTTTCAGAGCTCTTTTTGATTAAAAAAGAACACCATTTTTTCCCACAGCAAAGAGTAAACATACCAAAGAGGCGTAATAGATGCTCAGCGGCCAGCGCCATATACCATTGAGGGAGAAACATTGTCTCTAATTGCATCAGCATACTGATGGCGCTCACTTTTATACAGAAGCATCACTGGCAAGGCTTTGTCAAAGTAAAAACATAAACCTTTCATAATTTCAGTGGTTGATTCAAATATCCTACACCCACCATATCATCAGGCACGGGAACATCAACAATCAGATTAAAGTATACTAGAACTGAAGGGTACTTCAGTTAGTGGCAACCAAAATTCTACAAAGATCCTAAACAACCTTCCCTCTCCTTGGGCCAGAAGAGAATAGAAAAAGTTTCCAATTATTTTTTTTTCAGCTAACTTGCGCCTGCTAGGTCTTATAACTTTAAAGTAGCTGTCACTAAAAGCAGGTTCTGTCCTCACATGACATAGTTTTGCGACCTATACTTGCAATACTTCGTTCATATGTCTTGGATATTTGGGGTGAGAGGGAGTTTGATGAGCTGAAGGAAAAAATATAATCAAATACATTATATCAGTCATTAAAGGGAACTCTTCAGTAAAACACAAAAAAATATCTAATTATAATTTATAATTTTGATTAAAAGTAAAGATAACAATAATATCATCAATATAAATATTAAAACTTTACTATTAAATTAATATTATAACTTACAGCTTTCCCAGGTTGAACCCTAAGATGTTCCAGTTGAACCTCACAACCATCCATGGCAACACCATGGAACTCAAATGGCACATTGCATGACTTAGCAACTTGAGTCATCAATCTGAGCTAGTTGGTGCTTCACACTTCAAGGCTCTGTAGATTTTACTTCCTGAGAGCTCCAACCGTGCCCCTATGCCCTTCCAGCATATAAGCACCCAACCGCGGGATTGGCTCTCTAGAGGCTGACACCATTTGGTCCACAACATGCATTAGACCTGCTGCTCTTTGTATATTTGCATTTGATACTACATCAACGCAGGCAAGGAGCACCTGCTTAAGACCCAATATGGGCAGACGTGACAGAGAAACAAATCTACTACACTGTAAACTATCCCTCTCGCTCGCTGCCGAGAGAGATAACGACTAAATCTACTACACTGACAGTGCCTTGCGGCGCTAGATGGAGGGAGATAAAGAGAAAACAACACCAACTAGATGACATGATCAATTTGGGTTGGATTTTCGTTCACAAAATGAGAGAAAATGAAACAGAGAGATAGTAATTCGGCCCGAAGAGAGAAGCTAAGAGAAAATTATTAATTTCAACTTTCACATATTGTATTTTTATTAGTTTATAAATGGACGATGATCAGTCGGCAGACCAAGTTAATCTCGACGCCATAGCTTGAATATTATTAAAGGAGAGAGATTTTTTTTTCTTAACAATATAGGTTATGACTTCAATAATATTTTCTTATTAAAGATAGTCCCTCCAAAATTGGACTAATCAAGTAGACAAATATGTTAGCAAACAGAAATTTAAGGAGGACAAATACCTAAATCATACACTAACAACAACCATCAAGCGTTGTCGTTTCTTGGAGTCTGGTTGAAGTGTTGGTTTTGACTGTCAAAGCTTTGAACAACGATAAACAGAACAGAACAGAACGGAAGGAAGCAGCCAAGTTTGGTTGTCGTCCACAGCACTTTGAAGCCGTCCTACCGTCTTGAATTTGTTCATATCCAGTTTTCAAGCTCTTCAGGAAAATATAGTCATACATATTCTCTTCAGGCACTATTTTCTTTGCTTTTTAATATATTAATACATAGCCACCATTCATGCATAGGAAACAGGTCCCTCCCTGACACAATCCATTTCTAGTAGTGATTGATAGCATTAACGGACGATAACTCACATTGGACCTGTGTGTGCTGGTTCTGGATATATAGGTATAGGATGGCCAAACATCTCATACTGTGCCAAGGTGCTGTTCAGCAGCTTGAATGAAACCCCACTCTTTGTTTTACGCCCAACAAATGCATTCCTTTAAGTTTTTTCTCCTAATTAATATATTTTAGGTGTTTTTTTAATGATTTTAACTAGCAACTCTGTGCAAGATCAGGAAAAAGGTATCCTCTCGGTTTGGTGCAACCTGATTAAAGACCAAGTCATTCCTTACTAACCATATAGACCACAAAGTTGAGTACAGAACCAAAAACCAAAGTTTCTTTTGCATCTTGCCGAAAGCAAAGGATCTCTAGGACTGAAATAAGCCAACAACATCCTTTGAAATGGCCCAAGAACTGCCCCAGCAATGCATAATACATGACCAAACTCTACAACTGTGTAGGAGCAAGTGATTACTAGTTTCTGAACTTCATTGCAAAATGTACAGGAGTAGTCTACTACAATAATTCCATCATTTGAAAGAAAATCTGTAGTTGGAAGTTTACCGAAGGATACTAACCAAACAAAAGCTTCAACCGTCGGTGGAACTAGAGATTTCCAAACATATGAAGCTATTGGATGACTACCTTGTAAAAGTACCGAATCCATCAGCTTTCTGCATGAGCTAACCGACAGTTGTCCTGAGCTATCATAAGTCCAAATCAATCTGTCCTTCTAATTAACGCAACAGATGTAACAAGCGCAACCATGGGAAGAAGTCAAGGGACAATTAATGGAAGGGATTGCTAGCTTGTACTGGCATAGTCCTAATAACTACGGTTAAATGAGGCCCCTTTTCAACTTACTTACAAAAACACTATGGATCACCGAGCAACATTTTCGATATGATTTGATGTTCAATAGACGATCGTAAACTAGTTGATCATGGTTGGACCAATTAAACTGTGCTCGTAGAAGAGAGATTATTGAAGAAAGCTTCATTACAAATTAAAGATAAAAAAATCATTGGAAATTCATAAGGAGACACTAACAAGACAAGATATAATTGCTCTGTCTTGAATGGTTCTTCAATATATATCAGATCACGGAACTCTGAAAAGGAATGATTAGTACCTCTAGATAAGTTACATTTTACATTTATATCTGAAAATAAATGACCGAAACGAATGAATGAATTGCTATATTACTCGCATGCTACAAAGATTGAAAAAATCATTGATGCACAGCAAGACTGGCTCAATGTTATATCAGTGCCCGTCTCCAGGACTAGGACCACCATGTGTTTCTCTAGAGTGGACAATCTTGAACGCATGGCCCCTCCCTCCTTCGCTTGGGCCGCTGTTTTTAATTCCTTCAATGTTCATCTCGTCAGAGAATATTGTACCAATCCTATTGTTTATAGAGCCATGTGACTCTACCACACCGAGAGGACGAGCTTCTAAGATGATCAAAAGCAGAGAGCATACAAAGAGAGGCCCGACGAAGAAGATTGAAGACGTGGAAAGTCTTGCCATTATTGGACGGTGTCGTCAAGATAACTCTTACTGTTGACGAATTAAGTTTGTAAGTTTTACTCACAGAAATGTTTTTTGCAAGTAGAGCTGATTAACTTGGTGTCTTATTTATAGGGACTGCCAAGTCTGCAACCGAAGACCTTGCAATTTGACCAGGGAAAGGAGAGGAAAAGCCCCCGGAAAACACGTGGTGCATTCCAGAGCATTTTAGTTTTGCCGTCACCTGCTCTTTACCATTTTCCTGAAAGGAGGGACTATATACGTCAGTCAATACGTCCTGGGAGAATCAATATATTGTTTAATAACTGCAAGAGGAAAAACATAAAAAGATGTAAGCCCTCGAAGAAACTTTTGACCGCGATCAATTTTTACCTCTCTCTGTTGCTTTCTAGTAGCAGAAGCCGGAAGGGTATGCGTCAGTGCCATCGTAAAAACATAAAAGGCAGCATAAGTGCGCCCCGGACCAAGTCCATTTACAGGTGCAGGTGGAATACAAGTCATGGATTATTTCATCATCAATTACTGCAAGTTATGTATACGTAGTCAACCATATGAAATCAATTAGCAAATAAAAAAATTATAAAGATTAAGATAATCAATTACACGAGCATATATAAAATTTATGTGGCTCAATAACTTAGATCTATTTCACGGACACGATTAAAAAATTCACAAGATGTTAAACAAAATATTTTCTCATAAAAAATTCTAAAGTAAGTCATAACTCATGTTTTCCCTTTTTTCTTGTTACCAAAATATAGTGAATAGAAACTACTACATAAAAGAACCAAGTAATACTTGAATTTGACTACATAGACTTCGTCAACATATCTATATGATTCTTAGTTGTAGTAATCTTCTTCATTGATACAAGACCATGTGATATAATTTCTAGAATGAAGTGATATTTGACATTAATATGTCTAGTTTTTTCATGGTACATTCGGTTCTTGGCCAGATAAATAGTACTCTGACTATCACAATGCACAACTATTAACTTATATGACAAACCAAAATTGTCAATCAAACCTCTTATCATAAAGCTTTTTTTATTACCTTTATTGATGTCATATACTCAATTTTTATTGTAAACAACATAACAGTGGATTGCAAAATTGCTTTTCAACTAATGACACACCATAAGAGAGTGAAAAAATAAACTGTCAGCGATCTTTTTCTATCCAAATCACTAGTGTAATTTAAATCTACAAAGTCTTCAACACCATATATCAAACCAATATTTGTAGTACCTCTAAGGTAACAAAATATTTATTTCATTGTTTACTAGTGAACTTTAACAGGTTTCCATAAATCTATTGACTACACTAATATCATGTGAAATGTATGGATGAATACAGACCATATCATATATAATGCTTCCAACTGCACTAGTATATAGAACACCTAACATGTGCTCCTTCTCCTCCTTAGTTTTTAGTGACGAAGCTGAAGATAACCTGAAATGAGATGTAAATAGAGTGCTTCCTCGCTTGCAGTCTTGCATACCAAAAAATTTAAAAACCTTATCAGTATATTTTATTTGTGACAAGTATAACTTGTCAGCGCATTGATCTCTGCGTATCTTCATACCCAAAATCTTTTTTGCTACACCCAAATCCTTTATCACAAACTCAACTCAATTGATCCTTTAAACAATTGATCTCATACATGTTCTTAGAGGCATCAACATGTCATCAATACACAATAATAAATACATAAATGAACCATCTAATAGCTTTATAAAACACACATAACAATCATAGTAACTCTTAAAATAATCATGTCCAATCATAAAAGTATCAAACTTTTTATACTACTACCTTGGTGACTGCTTCAAGATATATAATGGTTTTTTTAATAAGCATACATGGTCTTCCTTACTTTAAGAGTTGAAACCCTCTAGCTGATGTATATAAATCCTTTTCTTTTGTCATTATGTAGAAAAGTTATTTTGACATTTAACTACTCAAGCTCTAAGTCAAATAAAGCAACAATAACAAATAATATCCAGATGAAACTGTATTTCACAATTAAAGAGAATACTTTATTGAAGTCAATACCTTCTCTTTGTATAAAGCCATTAACAAATAATAAGTGTGCTTTAAAACTTTCATCCTTAACTTCTAGGATTCCATCTTTTCTATTGTAAGCCATGTTTCCTCTTGTAAGCCCATTAAGAACTCATACAATTCTAAATGAGCCTTAATTAATTTATGATTTGATCTAATAATTTATCATCTCACTCACAACTAAACAAAAGCACAACAATTCTACATTTCTCCTAATAATTTCCTTAAAAATCCTAAATCACCATATACTAAAACTTCAAATATTAAGAAACAAGCAATTCAATTCATCTCCAATTATTATCACTATATCATTACAAATTAAATTCATACAATTTATAAACATTTAAATCAATGTAAATTCATTTTTCTCTGCCACATCTTTTGCCTGCCACACATCCTTCAAAACACCAAATTTCCTTCTTTTCTTCTAGATTTTGCACTCTTTCCTACCCATTTCATCCCAAATGAATTAATTTCCATCAACTTTGTATTTTCTTAAAATTTTTACATAAACCCTAACTTGAATTAGTTGGGATTTTGACTAAAAATATAAATAACCTCAATCAATTATGAAATTAATGTTAGATAAGACATTACTTAATCAACCTTGATGCCAAAGATCAATTATTTTGCAAGCTCAAGCTTCCAACACCTCATTCCTCTTCAAATTCCTTCTCTCTCTCTACTCTCAACTTTTCCTCTTTTAAAAATTTCCTCAATACATGATTAGATTAATGTTTTCTCCGTCAATTCTATCTAAACACCATAAACATACCCTAATTACAGTGCAAAATAAAACAAATGAAAGAAATAAGAATATAAAAGATATACTCTTACATAAATGGTCGATTGTACCATTTATAAAAGGGGAAGATGAACTTTTCATTTATTTATGATTTTGCTATTAATGAGTCCATATATTATTTTATGTATTTTCTCTTGGCCATTGGTAAATTCGTACAACCTTCCCGAACTTTGATTGACTTCAATTTTAACTCTAGGCCGCACAATATGTTAGGAGACTATTTGAAAATTTTCAATTTGATCTAATAATCAGATTGAGAGTTATGCTTGATATCATAAAATTGAATAGTAAGTAATTTTTATGCAAAAATCTGAATTTGTGTATAAAATCATATATTAATTTATTTATAATTTTGTTCTATTTTTATGAATATTATCGCCCCAAATTTATAAAAGTTCTTCTTATAAAATAATTATTTTACCTAATCATAAAATTTACATGATTTATCATTAATTAACATTTAATGTATCAATTTAATTATTTTATCTCATCTAAAATTCAAATTAATTTAATGGGGATGTTCATCCCAAATTACAATAATTTTCCTCCTAATTTATTATTTTTTTAATTTAAAATTATCCTATTTAACATCAATTTATCAATTTTTTGGTTGAGAGTTTACAAAGTAAAACTTGAACCACTCGATAAATCTTTGGTAGTGAGATAATGAAAAGTTAAAATCTTGATCCTTGAAAAAGATATTTGTGAAAAGTTGTCTAATCTTAAACCTATAAAGAAGATCATGAGTTGATAGTTAATTCTTGAATGGTAGTTCAAGAAATAAAATATATCATTATCCGAACCATTATAAACTTGGTGTCTCTCTTTTAATCTTCTTCTCATTTAATTTGTGCCTTACATATTTCATATTGGTTTCCAAGATTTGAAATGTTAAAGGATTAAGTTTTTTAAATTTTCAAATCTTCAATTAAACCCTAATTCATTCCCTTTCTTATATGCTATTTTAGACTTTCACATGTGAGTTGAAACTCTATGAAAAATGGAATTCTACTAATATTCTTACATGTGCAATTTTAATGAAATTCTTACATATATGGTATTTTTATAAATTTATTTTTGACAAATACAAACTGTACTGACATATATATATTACTTGTTGTCTGTGTTGTTACTGTTGTTTGTTCTAAACTATTAAGTTGCTACTTGATTTTGATAAATACATACATATTTTATTTATATCAAACTTGAAAAGAAAACAATTATGTGGTAGCGGGGAGTTGAACCTTAATTGTCAAATCCTATTATAAAACCAACACCCTCATTGTTGGCTTAGCGTAGTAATTTGTTATGATTGACGTCAATATTGTTTAGGGTTAATGACGTGGAAGTAGAGGTTATTTAGGGCTTGGGGTTAGGTTTTGTATCTAGTGTTAATTTAAAGTTTAGTATATATCTTGGTGTTTTTTAATTATGATATTTTTAAATATCATATTTCACATCTAAGATATATATCAAACTTTATTATTTTATAAAAAAAAATTAATTTTTTTTTAAAGGGTGCTAATAAGCAAAAATATCTGAAAAATTAGTGGCTATGCAAGAGGATAGAAAAGCAAAAGATTAAAGAATAGGTTTGGAGACAAGTTCGAGTCCATCAAGGAATCATTTTATTGTCAAATCAAGTCACACAAGGATCTTGCATGTATAGCTACAACTTTTAAATAGACGAAGTTTATGTGTACAATATGTTCCCAAAAAAGCTTTCAATTAATACAATGGAAGAATTAATTATTTTCAGTTCGTTAGTCTACATGTAGAAAACTTGTAACCCCTCGGACAGGGATCTTGGCTCCAGCAGCCACGGGGCAAAAAACCAAGCCGTGAAAATGACGAAATTAAGATTAAACAGAAACTGTAACTGTGAGCTTCCAACTCGGAGGTATACATACACAGGTCCAAAATGTAGAAGATACAAAATAACCGAGACAGCCTAATCCTCTTTCCAGGGAGTGCGGCTTTGTACAAACATAATTGACGTGGAACGCCCAGGATTTTAGGAACACATTGATAGACAAAAACTGTTCAAGAAGATGTCCAAATCCGATAATTGAATCGTGTTCATATTTTATAGATGAATTTCTGATAGAAGATTGAACTGTGCCAAGCTTGTTTTCTACTCGAGATCCCACTCCACAAACTCTTGAAATTGCTTTTGAAATCTCATGCCGTATTTTAAACTTTTTTAAGGCATTTAAAACCTTTCTTTTTAGATTTTATAAAATTTGCCATAATAAAACTATAGGTTTTACAATTTAATTGTGTTTT
>Ga0325414_1001975_pt1 | contig 20376 bp, 11 predicted proteins | sample PopdelMetagenome_8_FD_206183 | JGI IMG/M metagenome (GOLD analysis project Ga0325414, IMG submission 206183) | Populus deltoides microbial communities from Bellville, Georgia, United States - Leaf-PdKOR-R3 | ecosystem: Host-associated > Plants > Phyllosphere > Phylloplane/Leaf | place: USA... | reverse complement strand
GTATTTTTGGTCGCGGTCCAGCCTAGTTTTGGGTGTCGTGAGTATTTCAATTTTCAGCAAAGCAAAACGTTTTAACGGTTGTCTTGACAGGACATACATTTTTGGTCAGCTACAAAGAAACTTGAATTTCAAATGTGTTTTCTCTCTTTAAATATTTACAGGCCAATGCCATAGCAGTAAATTGCAAGAACACAACGCAGCTGTGTTTCCGTAAGCTTCTTCTTCTTCTTCTTCTTCTTCTTCTTCTTCTTCTTCTTCTTTTTTTTTTTTTTTCTCTGTCCCTCCTCGTCCCTCCAGCTATGACCGCAACTGCACAAAACTACAGAAATAAAAACGAAAATAGGTTAAAAGAGAACACTTCCGAGAAAGAGGAAACCATAAATTAGATAACAGAATTTTTTATTTTATTTTATGGTGCATGCTAAAAGAAAATACTACAAAGTCTCAAATATGACCTTGACCATGGGTCCTTCAATGTTCCATTTTATTTTTATTAGGTTGTTCTCATCTCGTAACCCGGGATGCTGATTTGAAAGGTTAACCCAATTAACTTAATTTGTCTTTTCTTTAATTGATTTTTTTTTTCAATTTCATCATTTAATATTGAATTTGATCGAGAATTATGTTTCATGATTTGTTTGGGTTTGTTTTTTATTAGGTTATCTTAATCTCATGACTTAAGAATAGTGCTTAGCGGATTAACCCGAGTTGACTTAACTCATATTTATATAATTCTTTTAATATAATTTTTTTATGAATTTCATCATTTAACATTTGGGTCCAACTGGCGCGATTAGGAGTTGAGCTTCATACTTTGTTTTGATTTGCTTTCTATGAGGTTATCTAAGTCTTATGACCAAAGTTACGGATTTGATAGGTTAATTCAAGTTAAATCAGATCATTTTTTATTTTCTTTATATGAGGTTATCTCAATCTGATGATTCTGATCATGGGTTTAGCTTATTGACTCGTGTCATTTTTTATGTTCTTTTTCTAATTGATTTTTTTTAATTAATTTATTTTTCATGAGGTTATCTCGGTCTTATGATTCAAGTCGCGAGTTTGACTGCTTAACTCGAGTAGCTTTTTAAGTCCCTTTTTAATTGATTTTTTTTTCAATCTCATCCTTCAACACTAGTTTAATTGAGAATTAAGCTTTATAATTTATTGTGATTTATTTTTTATGGAGTTATCATAGTCTCATAATCTAGGTCATGGATCTAATATGTTGACCCAAATAATGGATTTGACATGTTAACTCAGGTTGATTCAAGTAAATCTAATGTATTGTTATCTTAATATTAAAAAAAGATATCATCTTGAATTTGTTTTGGTCAAACTATATTGTTATTTTAATGTTTTCATGCATATGGTCTTAATTAAAAAACCTAGGGGTGACTGGGTAGGGCTAGAAGCCTAAGCTTACTAGAAGCCTAAGCTTACGCCTGGTTTTTTTGGATAAAAATATAAGTGACAGGTCACCTATTAGTTTGCTACCTAAAATTCAGCCACCACTATGGTGGTTGAAAAATTGAGGGGGATGATGCAAACCCAAAGAGTAAGAACTTTAGAACTCATAATTAAAATTGAACACAACCTAATAAAGTTAAAATTAAGTTGAAAAGAACTTGATACAATGATTATAACAAACCAATAACCAAAGGTATAAGGATAAATGCTACAAAGAAAAAATCTTTGATATGTTTTGAAAGTTTTATGAAGAACTAAGAGTAAGAGAAATCTCTCATATAGAAATTTATATATGAATAATCAATAAGTTGTGGCAACTTATAAACCAAAAAAAATATTTATAGTTCAACATAAAAAAAAAACTACTAGAAAATTGGATAGGAATTAAAACCCAGATATAAACTAGTTTAAAAGTGTTTTAAAATAAAATAACAAAGCATGACTATTGCATAAAGTTGTGCAACCAAGTTTTAATCATGTTAAGCAACTTTATCTCTTATTTGGATCACATTGATCAAGGCCAGATCCTTTTTTTAACTCAGTTTCATTCTTAACGTTGTTTTATGAAGAATTCTCGAAGCTTACTAGACTTAAACATCTCGAATCATTCCATTGAATGCCTTTTTAATTCCTATGGCTCTTGTTCTTGTAATTGGTCCAAATAGCATATGCATCAATCATTAGTAGAGGTTGAGTTTTGACCAAAAAAATTCATTTTCCCATCCATTTTCACAAAAAAATAAACATAACAGAAACCTCTATAAACCCTACAACATTCCAAAATCACTTAAAAAACAAAAACTAACCCAATCGAAAAAATCTAAATATACCTCGATCAACTTAGGGGAAAATGTCATTATCGAATTTCTCTCATTGAATAAAACTCTTTGACATCAAGATTGATTATTTTTATTGTTAAAATATGATAAACTAACAACTTTCTCTTTCTTCTCTCAAATCTAAAAATTAAAAATGAACAAAATAAAATTTTGAACCAGATAAAAATTCTAAAAACCGTGAGACTAACCATATATTTTCTTTGTGTTTTACATCGTGGTCATCTATCTTTCAGTTCTTTTTAAAAAAAATTGCTACAATTTAAAACTTTATCTCATGAAATTAGGTTACAAAAGGATTAAATAAAAAATATTTTGAGAGTGAATTTTAAAAGGATGAAAATAAGCAATGAAGAAGGAGGAGGAGGGAGGTATTTTACTGTTCATACATGAACAATAGTAAATCATAAGGGGAAAAACACCAAATATTTTAATTGCATGGATAAATTTTTTAATATTAAAATATAAATATGATATGTTGGAAATTATCAATGTATTTTCTATATGACCATGTTACCTATACTAAAAGTTTCGTCCATCATACATATTTTTTTAAGAATGTATTTCCTTCAATGCCTTGGTAACTAAAGCTGAAATAAAATTCCATCAAAATAAATATAATCAAATATTAAAATATATATAAAATAATAAGTTATTTAATACTTTTTTAAAAAATCTTTATTAATTACAAACATTGTATAATTGAAAACTCTAGTGAAAGTTTGAGAGAAAATAAAACGTGATAAATCATTGATTCGTATATACTAATATTTAATGTTTATTATTACAAAATAGAAATTTATTTTTGTTCTACAATTATTATCATTATTATAGTATGTCATTTTTTTTTATGAAATTGTGGTTGCGGTTGTTTTTGAAAGTATTTTTCGTGCCGAAATGTATCAAAATAATATATATTTTTTAATTTTTAAAAATTATTTTTGAGATCAGAGCATTAAAACGATCCAAAACATACAAAAAAAATTAATTTTTAGCAAAAAAAAAAATGAATTTTTAAAAAACACGATTTGCACCGCATTTCTAAATTCTGGTCTAAAAGAGTTCTTTATGAATAGATTGGGTGTCTTATATTAACAAATTCTTATCAAGGAGTTCCATTAGTATTATATTATTTTCAAATCTTTTTATCACAATATTATCTCATAGTTGCATGTAATGTGAGTAGAAATTAATAACACAAACATAAAATAAAAATAATTATAGATTCCTTTGTCAAATAAATATTTTGTTTTTTATAAAAAATATTTTGATTTTAGTATCAATATAATTTATCAAAAATAATATGATTTTTTTAATCCATTTATATGAAGGAGTCGAAAGCAGAATAAGATAACAATAAATAAAACCCTTGTATTCCAATTTATAATTTGATAAATCTTAATATATGTTTATTATTTTTGAATCTTAACACTAATAGTTCTATAGGATTGTTTTCAAGCACTTTAAAAGTTTTAATGGTGAAAATAGAATTTTAATAAGGTACCTTATAGGAGACGAGCGATGTAAGTATATTATTTAGGATTTTAATTGTGATAAAATTTCAAGCACTTGATGAAATTGTCGGAATAAAAAAACAAAATATGAAACTATAACCCATCCCACCTAAGATCTATAACGTTTTATCCTACTTTTTTTGAAAAGAAAAAAGGCAAAATTGTTGATTAATTTCCAATTACACCATATCAAAATTTTAGTTACATTAAAAAAAAAACAAAATCAAGGATAAATTCAAAGAAAAAGATAAATTCAGCAACTCCCATTACTTACTGAAGTTTCCCTCTCAACGAAAAGGCTTCCTAAAAGACGAGGCCAAGTGATGATTGAAGAAGTAAAATTGCAGGGCAGGTTAGTTTTAGGACTAGATTCTCCAAACCTTGAACTGAAAACGTGAGGTGGTCACATGCGAAGGCAAGCCTACCTATAGAGAGGAGGGAGGGAGAGGGAGAGGGAGAGGGAGAGAGAGAGAGAGAGATATAGCGAGGGATACCCTCCTCGTCCCATGCTCTCTCTCTCGAAAAATCAACTTCCATCAGTGTTAATTAGCTCTCAATCAAGGGAAACATAGAAAAACTAAAATCCTCAAAAGGGACACACAGACACCACTGTTTTAGCTCAAATATCAGTATTTAAACACCAACCCAACTTCGATTTCATCGAGTGCTTCGGTCCCTCTTGCTTTTTCGGGTTTTCTTTAGTTCATAGAGTATTTGTATTCTTGAAGAAGATCATAGGAGTGCGTGAGTGAGTGAGAAAATTACAGTGGAGTAGCAGGTGAGGTGAAGGAACAATTAAGAGGGACCTACTGCTTAATTTTTGGCTGACAGCAACGGTCACTTTTAATGATATTTCTTTTCTTTTCTTCTTTGGATGGTATTGTTGGTGGTTGTTTGTCTCAATATCTAATCAGTAATCACACTCACAGACAGCACACACACTTGCATTTTCTTGCATAGGGAGAGATCTTGATTTGCAAGATCCCTACCCCTATCTGTATCAACCTCTCTCACTTCGAGGGAATTTATTTGTTGGATTTTCTTATCTGGCAAACAAGGTGGAAAGGTTAAGCTGCTTGGGCTCAAAACGGAAATAGCAGATCTTAGTCATATGAGGAGATCTTTTACTGTGAGTTGCTTGATCTTTTCTTATTTTAACTCTTCTTGCTCCCCTTTCCTTGTTTTCGCTCTCTTTTACCCTGTAGGTAAGTAAATTAGTGTATGGTTTCAAGAAAATGGTAAAGCATTGCCCTGACTCAGCTTATTTCAGTCAGAATTACAGTCGTAAATTCAAGTACATACATAAAATGAGAACAATTTGCTTGGGGATCTGATTGAAAAGAATTACTTCTACTCTTTCACTGTTACCAAATGTTGATGGAGAAATGTTTATTAGTTTCCTTTTCTTTGTCAAAAACTATGGCGGTCTGTTCAGTTTAACATCTTTCTGGCAAAATGTAGCTCAAGCGGCATGCATTTCTATCAATCAGTAATTGATATGGCATGAAATCCGTGATCTATTGCTTATGAATTGGTATAAAACTACATGTTTGCTAGTTTAAAGTTCTTCACTCTATATATTTTAGTATTTCTTCCAGTTTTGATTCACATTTTACTTTACATGGCTTGCCTTTCTTTATATTCTGTTTCCTTGGCTAGCTTTTGAGTTTTTAAGCTGATCAAGGTCATCAACATTACCATACCTGTATATAAGAACTCACCATCGCTCACTATGATTAACTAGAAACACAAGTAAAGAAACAAAAAGACATAACTCAGATCTCTTACTCTACTTAATCATCTTTGGATATTTTTTTTTTAATTTTCAGCTGGTGAATGTGCTGCTGTTACTTGCGTTATTCGGTGACGCTCCATGGACTATCAAGTGCAGCTTACTTTGCAAACAGGGCAACCTGGCAGTGATTCGACCTCACAGTGTCACTATTACTGAATTTGGAGCAGTTGGAGATGGGGTCACTCTCAACACAAAGGCATTCCAGAATGCCATCTTCTATCTCAATTCATTTGCTGACAAGGGCGGGGCCAAGCTCTTTGTCCCAACTGGCCGTTGGTTGACAGGAAGCTTTGATCTGATCAGTCATCTGACATTGTGGTTAGATAAGGATGCTGTCATCCTTGGATCAACTGTGAGTCCCACTTCCATGCCAGAGAATATGTGCACAAAATGTGTGTTAAAATCTTTGCCAATTATCTGCAGTTATTCTATCTGGAAAGTTTGGACAGTTAATTTAGAAGTTAAAAGCTATTGTTTTTGATAAAATAGATCATACATGCATGAAAGTAAGTTATCTTTATATGAATATGTGAAAATCTATATTCCACGGGATTCACTTACTGATTGATGCAAGTGATTATTAACATATGATTTTTGGTTCCTTATGCTAGTTCATCTGTGCAAATTTCCCCCAGTGTAATTGGGCAACCTCTCCTTTGATTTTGGGCCCACTGGTATGACATTGTAGCTCATAATACTGAATAACTTAACCTGAAAATTCCAGAACTCTGATGATTGGCCAGTTATTGATCCACTGCCATCATATGGCCGAGGGAGGGAGTTGCCTGGGAGGAGGCACAAAAGCCTTATTTATGGTCGTAATTTAACAGATGTTATTATAACAGGTCAGTGACATCTATAAAGTCTTTTATTTATTTTTATTTTGTTGTGAGTACTTGTTTGTAGTTAAGTATGTTGTTTTTGTAATGGTACTGGTTGTCTGGTTTCACCATGCAGGTGACAATGGAACTATTGATGGCCAAGGCAGCATATGGTGGGACTGGTTTCGAAATCAAACCTTGAACTATACCCGGCCTCATCTGGTTGAATTTATGAACACTACTGGGGTAGTCATCTCAAACCTGACTTTCATAAATTCACCGTTCTGGACCATCCACCCTGTTTACTGCAGGTTTGTCCTCTCCAAATCAATCATATTGCATCTCTCTTATTGTTAGACTTGAAGTGTTTACATTATCATATAAAACTGTGCAAAAGTGAAGCTTTTAGGAATTAGGGGGAGAGTTGAGACTGTTTTTCTGGATGAACAGCCAAGTTATTGTTCAGAATGTCACGATCCTTGCTCCTCTTGATTCACCAAACACTGATGGGATTGATCCAGGTGAGCTCTCTTTAAGGCTGGAAAATGTTCATGCAGTTTATGGATGAGATCTATGGTTTGAGATGCAAGTATATATATAAATTACATTTCTCTTTGGAAAAAATCAAACTCATGCGCACTGTCATGGAATGTGGCTACTACTTGCTTGATTTTTAAAGCGAGAAGCATCTCTGCAAGATGCAAGTTAACTTCTTCTCATCGTCTAACCCATTTTCAATTACTTTCTGTAAATACTTCATATGGTTCTTATTCATGTGTTTAAATGGATTCAGATTCTTCTGATGATGTTTGTGTTGAGGACTGCTATGTTAGCACTGGTGATGATATAATTGCCATCAAAAGTGGGTGGGACGAGTATGGCATGTCATATGGTCGTCCTAGCAAAAACATTACCATTCGCAGGCTTGTTGGACAAACTACTAGTGCAGGGATTGCCATTGGAAGTGAGATGTCTGGAGGAGTGTCAGAGGTTCATGCAGAAAATCTCAGGTTCTACAATTCAACTACAGGTATCAGGATAAAAACGTCTCCTGGAAGGGGGGGATATGTGAGGAACATTTATATATCAAATATGAGCTTGACTGATGTCAAAACAGCTATAAGTTTCACTGGTCGATATGGAGAGCACCCAGATGAGTATTATGATCCAACGGCTCTCCCTTTAATAGAACAAATAACCATTGAGGATGTTGCAGGACAGAATGTTAAATATGCTGGCCTTTTGGAGGGCATAGAAGGGGATACTTTTCTTGACATTTGCCTGTTGAACATTAACATCAGTGTGACCTCGAAGTCTCCATGGAATTGTTCATATATCCAAGGGTATTCTGACACGGTTTCCCCAGAAATTTGTGAGCCTCTCAGGGAGAGAATCTTCCCTGACCATTACTCAGATTGTTACTGTCTATCACATCACTTGCAAAGTTCAAGTAATCAAAACAGAGGTGGTGCTTGGTTGTCTTGGTAAATTTATGGAGGCATAATAGTATTGGTTCGGTGATTAATTCATCCTCTACTGTGAATGTTCAACGTAGTTCAAGATTTGATTCTTGCCATTATCCACACCGCTGCTCATTGCCTTTAAGAGGAAATGGTCGCCTGACATTTTAAGTTGAGTGGAAGTTGCTGATTTGTGGTTGTTGACTTGAGAAAATAGTCTTGAGAGATGATTTTTCCTGTAGCTGTGTGCAGTAACAAATAATTGAGTGCATTTTTTTTTTTATATATATCATAAGTGGTAATAGAATGAGCTTATAACTTCAAAGCTATCTCCGTGCAAACGTGTCCGTGTGTGTCTGTGGAAAGCAAAAGGGAAGAAAAAGAAAGAGCATTTTACACCATTTTGGATACGACTCGTTTTGTGATGCTGTCGGTGTTGAAGAAATTGCAGAAAATGATGGGATTAGGATGGTCTCTCTCTCTCTCTTGCATAAGGACAGGGGGTTGAGAGAGAACCATCTCAATTACGCTTGATAAAAAGCCTAATGCCGGCTGCACGGTTGTTTGGAATTTACTTTTGAACCATTTATGAATTTACTTTTGCTTGACAGAAGAGCCAAGCGCTTCCAGTTTTCATGTTAACGCCTCAACATTTATGATCCGTATGCTGAAGGATCCAGATCCAGACTACAAAATAGTGAAGCACATTCGAGGGAAGTTGACCTGCTTTCCAATGAAAAAAGAATCTGAACTGAGTGCTCCAGGTAGCATGTCGTTAAAAAAAAGAAGAAAAGAAACACATGTATGTATACACTAAATCAATGTACAAAACTTTCTCCAAGGCTGAGAATTCAAAAACTCAAGCGCAATAATTATTTTGGGGAAGCCTCTTGGGCATCTTTTTTCATTACAGAACACAAAACCTGCCTCGAAATATAGGTTTCGAGCTCCCTGGAAACTTCTGTCAACTTCAAATCAAAACTGCTACTGTATTTATTCTTTGGCGAAGGTATGTAGCCAGAAAACATGCTTTCGGAGCCAGAAAAACGCCTTCTAGGACTTGAGAGGCTTCCAAGTGACACCGGAACCCTCCCTTTGGAAATAAGTGGTGTTGAACCTGATTCCACATTGATCACATTCTTGTTTTGGTTCATCAATGGTCCACATTTAGTCTCCGACGGTAGGGGCCTTAATGAATTTGGTTGCTCGACTGGTTTCTGTTTCATAATCCTTTCTCTGGCCTTCTCAGCTGCAAGCACAGCTTTCTCTCTGCTCAACTTGATTAGTTTCCATGGATTGATGCTTGCACGAAAGCCTTGTTTCTTGGTTAAGTTGGAAGACTCAGGATCCCCCCTATCAATTTTTATTGACAGACTTGCAGGGTTCTGAAAATAAATTAACCATCTAGTAAGGTTGATAATATCTCTTCTCAAAGTGCATATAAGGTAAGAGTCTAATATACCTCATTTTCTCTATGGCCACAAAACCGTGAAACAATTGTTGATTTTTCAGGAGAGTCAAAATCCGAGTCTGAAGAGAGATCTGAATCTTCCAATGGATCTAGTTCCATTGATTCGTTTACCTCTTTCATGGCCAGGATATAATCATATGTTCTCATTCCCTGCAACAATAAATAATCAAAATACTAACTTAGACTAGGGAAGCAATTGATAGAAAAACTTTAAAGTGCAGTAGATGAAGACATACAAAATATTTTGGTTTTATTGTTTCTAAATCTAAACCTGCACGGATTTGCAAGCATCCTTTAGTGTTCAAAAGATGTTGTCACTTGAGATACTGATAATTGATGCTTTGCTGGAAGAAATCGAATAAATTAATCCTTAATGTCATCCTAAGAGACATAAACTACTACGCAGAGGGGGGTTGGCATATCAAGGGAATAACTTTAATCCTATATTTGACATGATTCTCACTCAATGCCAACCCGTAAGAGAAAAATGAAGATTTGATTTCCGGTATCCTTGTATGGTTCAAGGTATCTGCATCTATCATGCGAGGGGAGCGGTCCATGAAGCTGCCAAAAGAAAGAGAGTTGCGGTTGAAGGAAACTGTCATTTTCCTTGTATTCCTAACACCAAGCAAGGCAAGTGCCTGTTTTTTTAGGCTTCAATGTCCACCTTTTCCCGTTGCCAGAAGGAATCCTTAACATGGACAGAATAGGCACTGCTGTTTCTCGTTGAAGTAATTGTTGAAATGAACAAAGATGGCTGGATGCCGAAGTTTCGTAGCCATCCAGTCCTTGCTTTACCTCACTAACCCAGCACAATTGATGTTTTTGGTGATATTAGCAAACCATTATAATTACCTTGCGTATGAGAACCACATGAAAAAAGAAAAGTTGTCCCATGGCTGCTGAACTATAAGCTGTCATTAAAACCAACAAAACCTGTAACATTGTGACAAGTAGAAGCCAATGAATACCCAAAATAAAAATAAAAATAAAAATAAAAATGATAACCCACTGAACGTAACATAAGCTGTATATTACTGATATTGTGGCAAGAACCCCTCTTGGGAACTCCACATGTAGCCTCCTCTCCAGCTCCCTTTCTATTCCTTTCTTATCAGTAAAGCACCTTATAAATATGGCAATGGCAGTTCCTCCTTCTATGATTAACTGTACAACAATTTGATTGAGAAAAACTCCAGTTAAGAACTGAACTTCCATTAGGAAACATAATTAGTTGGTCTCAAACAATCTAAAGACACAAAGCTACTGACCATTAACAAGACAAATATCATTAGAAGAAAGAAAGTTGTGTAATTCCTCTTGCCAACACAATTGTTTAACCACTGGATCACAAAAATTGAACTTCATGAGAAACTAATGAAGAAGATGATCGATAATTCAACCTACAAAGATACACCCAGACTCTTACCCTGCAATGGTGATCAAACCCTTCAACACACCTGTTACAGGCTCTACAGTGCTTACTTCGCTTCTTTACCTGAGACATATATATTGCAGTCAGCTATGTATCCTTTAAATCCTAGCAAAACTGTTAAAGATACGCGTAATTAAAGCATATATGCCCAGACCTCAAAATCACATAGCGAGCAATAAGAGATGTCATCATCTTTTGGGTCAGGTGAAACTGCATCATCCGTCATGACAAGTGGAAATGGAAGCAATGGCTCCATTTGAGCATTGGCTTTCAATGGGTCCAAATACTTTCTCCTTATAAAGGTTTTAAGGATCTTTCTTTCCATCCTTCTAAAAAACCTCCTAATTATTTGATTCAATATAAACCAATAATTTAACCGTGGAAACCCATCTGATTTAGCTCTTTTCTTCTTCCTAAACCTGGTCTTATCAGTCGGATCGATGGCAGTACACCTAACAAACAGGAACATAACTGAAACTGCCTGAAAAAAACAGGAATTGAGTTATGGGTTAGTTTTCTTGGCTAATAGGTAAAGAAAGAACAGATTTTAGGCTTGTTTTGACATCAACATTACCACAAAAGTAAAGATTGCAGTGACTGCAATTTCAGCAATTCTGTTTCCAAGGAAAAGTCCAAGGAATGTATAGAAGGTCACAACCAGAAAACTGTAAACTGCCATTCCCATCATCTGCATCGCAACAATGAACAGAACAGATGGATGGTTTAAACTTCAAACAACACTATGACGTTAAAAAAATTAAGAATTCAGCAGATAGGATATTCACCTTTTTTTTTCGTTTTTCAAGTACAAAAACAAAAATTTAGCAAGCTATGGGTTACTTAAGAGGTGATTGAAATAAAGAAAGAGCTTTCTATATTCATACAAAAACCCAACATGAGAATATTAGAAGGTAACATAGCTTTAACAATTCATTTTTTCAATATACAGAGAGATTGAAGTTAAAAAAAGAAAAGAAGAAGAAGAAGAAAAGAATGCGGGGCGTACCTGTAAAGGGTGGAGAGGGCGTTGCCAACCATGGCGCCTCGTAGCCATGGATATCATCTCTGTTTTTTGAGTTGTGTATTTCTTGTTGCAGTTTCCGAATCCGAAGTAACACAGAATTTGGGGGTATGATTTTAGTTGCAATCCATAGAATTTTTGATAAAATTTTTTGGCCTTGAGTGAGCTAAAGCTAAGTGCTGTTTAGATGAATCTCTCGCTCGAAGTCGACGCTGAGAGTAAAAAAAAATTGGAACAACTATCCCCTCCCTCGTCCAACGGTCGACTATTGGGGAGGGTTTTTTGAAATTTGAACGGCTACTTTTAGAACTAGGAAGATCAAACAGCCCTCAGTAGTTAACTTCAAAAAACAAAACAAAAAAATATGTGGGACCCAATAGATATCACTTTCACATGTTTGGGCCGCCAGAGCTTTATGCCATTGCTATCAAAGCTATAATACCTAAAATTAGGTCAGGATTTCAAGCTGTGGATGGATTTTGATTACCTCAGAAATTCACCTTCTCAGATTACTCAATTAAATACAAGGTACAAACCAAATAGATTAGACAAGTTGTTTGTCTGATCGCGTTATGCTATGGGGATAAAAAAAAAAAAATTAAACACAAGAAAATTTATATTTAGTCTCATTAAATTCTTTAACACTGTTATTAAATTAGAAAATACAATTGTTTTGAATTTTTTTTAATTAAGATAATTTTTCTTATTATTGTATCTCTTGTTTATCTTAAGAGTATAAGGTTTTTAATTGGAGTCATAGTTTCTATTAAAAAAATATATATTTTATGATTGTTAAAGCAATTTTAAAAAAATATGTGATAAAATCATGTTGAGGATTTATTTAAAAATTTTAAGAATATAAAAATTGAATTGAATTTGCATGAACAATTTATTATTAATATTATTATTTTTATATCAAATACATAATAATTGATTTTTTTGTTAAAATTCAAATAAAAATTAATAATATTATTAAACAACCATGTCAAAATTGAAAAATAAGTGAATCTATTAATTTTTTTAGTGCAAAAAAACAAAAATAAAGGATATAAAAGGTTCAGGCCCAACACATAGCCCATAATAGCATGCTAGGCTCGCACGTCTGACCCTCTTTTATTGTCATTTGCTATTTTTTTTAAAGACAAATAACATGTTATTTGGAAGAAAATACTAGTTTCAATAGGACTCGAACCACGACTCGCACCCACCCCACGCATGACTCAATCGACTGAGCTATTATATAGAATTGTCAAACAAATATATAAAATATACATTAAAGTGATTTACTATTGATATGAACAATAAATCACCATAAAAAACCCTAATTGTTTTAGAATGTTTAGGTAATTTACCAATTTCTTCAAAATAGAAAAAATAAATTAGGTGAAAATATAGTAATGTTCCCTAATTTCGCTAATCTTCTTCTTTTTCTTTGAATACTTTAATAAATAGTTGATTTTTCTTATTTTAGTCCTCAACTCCTTTCCTAGCAGCACGTCCCTTTTTATCCATAACGAATTCACACCTTTTAGATGTACCAAGCGTCCAAACCTACTCCTCTGTTAGACTTCTTCGTGTTAGCAATATTATCATGAAGTTTCAATAAATTAAAAATTGAAGCTCAATAACACATACTTCCGGCCATAATAATCATACTCTAATTATGAGAGGAAAACATGAATACCAAACTATTGAAAAGAATTGAGAAGTCTATTATCTAGTCTGTTTGATTCCTTAATATGTACACTTGATGAAGAAATTACAACCTTTTTATTAGATCAGAGACCTTTTTATTTTTGTGAAAATTTCATGTATTCTACTCTTTTCTTCTAAATTTTTTATTCCCATCAAAAGAAGATATATTGGAAAATACTAGAAGTCCAAAAAAATTGAATTTATTAATCTATTTTTCAAAAATGATTTTACAATTAAAATTAAATAGGAAGATATACAACTTACAAAAACTTTTGAAACCATATTAGTATTAGAGCCTATTGGGGTTTGGAATAGTAATGTTATATAAAACTTCAAAGATCCAATGAGAAAGAAAAAACCTTAGAATCTTAGGTAAATTCTACTAAAAGGTGTAAGTCTCGGATAAGAGTTGAGTAGGGCATTAAAACCATATAATTTGGAACATGTTTGTCTAAGCAATATTTTTATTTTCATAGATTCTATTTTCTTTATAAATACTTCTCTTCTAGCATCCTTTACAGTTGATTTTTCTGAAAACAAAAGAATTATTAATAGTGAAGAAATTACTATTGAAGATTTTACAAAAAATATTGATGATTAAAAAATACCAAAAGTATAAAAGAATTAGATTTATCAAACTTCTTCATTCAATATTTTCAAAACTAATTTTATAATTAAAACCGAAGAAAAAGATATACAACTCACAAAACTTTTTAAAACCATCCAACTTCTTTCCAAAAAATCCTTACAAAAACACAGACATAAACTACAAATATGTCCATATTGGTCTTGTATAAGTAGTAATAAAGCTCCTCATCAAAGAAGGCCTAAACACTTATGTCCCTACAGGTTCTTAGAGATGTCAGATTCTATAATTTTCAAGATTCATTATTAAGTTTTATAGAATCCAATTTATACAGTGGTCCTGTCTCTTTTAACTGTTATCCAAACTTTACCATATCTCTTAAAGACAAAAGCATACTACAAAGTATATTCCTACAAACAAAAACCTATAATTACAATATGCTTGAAGGATCAATTCTAATAGCTTTGATCTTCAAAATCCGTTACAAAGCTATGTTCTTTGTCTTTGCCAACAAATATAAATTTCAATCCAAAAAAGGTGAAACCTTACTTTTACAAATAGACTTTTCAAAATCAAACATAATTGTACTTAGAGTCATCCAATGAAAAGATGTAACCTTACTAGAAGACTAGATCCTTAAAGGAGCAACCCAACCTGAACCTACATAAACCACATAACCAAATGTCTAACTAAAACAAATAACTCAATACAGCGATGACAAAGGTCAAACTAACCTTTTACATACATTCAATTAGTTCCAGATTCTTATATGAATCCTTTTTATCGAGTACTTTTAATTAAGAAAAAACTCTAAGATCCCATCTGTCATAAATATACCTTACCATACAAGTCACTCTAGAAAATCAACATTTGATATTTCTAGTACTAATTTCCAAAATACAGATGATATCATAAATGTACCCAAGCCTTTATATACAAACCTAGAAAATGACCAACCCTCTTCACCAACCTTTTCAACTTTCTCTGATATAACAAAGAATATCTAAAATAAACTAAATATTTTAGAAAAAAAGAATTTATCATTAATAAAAAATATTTTATTGGTGATTTCTATAGTAACCATAACTTTGAAAAGAGATCTTGGTTTTTCAAAGAAATTCTAAAACAAAGATTAGAAATAAAAAAATATTTGTATGATTTTTTTGCATTACATGAAATACAAATCTTGTTTTTTTTGATTGGTTTGAGTTATATTATGTTTTTTAAAATCATATTGCATATCTTTTTATAAAAGATGCATATCTCATTAGAATCGGAAACAAAACCGCCGTTTGGAAATAGAAAGCAGTTCTCCCATTGAATCTGAACATCCTTATTTGAGAAACTTCAAAATTTCTTATAAAGACCAAACAATTGAAGTCGCTCCTTATAAATCTCCAAATGAAGATGTTACCACCAATACCAAACACATTACACAACAAAACAACTTCACAAACATAAAGCTCAACACTACAGGAAAACAATTGACTAAAATAGAAAAACATATTTAGAAGTCTCTATTTTCTCCTGTTGAAACTACAAAACCCGCTGAACAAAAGCTAAAAAAACTCAGTTTTTAAACCATACAAAGTCACTAAAGCTAGCCAAACTAAACTTTAAAATAATAAAAAAAAAAAAGATTTTCTTAAAGCTACCAAGGACCATTTTAACCACCTTAAAGCTTCCTCTTCCACCTTAATTGCTCTTGACACACCCCAAGTTAGTAACCACCCTCAAACCTCTACAAGCCATATAAACACCATATAACTTGACAAAAACCAAACTTTTACTGAAGAATAAGCCTTCCAAAAAAGAAATTCCTGAAATATACAAACTTTATTGGAGGAACACTACACCCAAAACAACTCATGTTGCACTAGACATAGGAATCCAAAATGAGTCAAGCATTACCAACTAATATAAGTTCAATGCCTCTTCCTTATATAAATGGAACTTTGATGGAATCACATAATACAATATCCTCAATACCTTACAACAAATGACTATGGCTGCTAATGCTTACAAAACCCATGTTGGAAACTCAAACAAAAGCCATAGTTGAACTTTTAATTGCATGATTTTTTGGCCAATTAAAAGGATAATAGGATTACCATATCACTAATACCTAATGATTAAATATTTTGCAATTCATTCAAACATATGAAGACCAAACCCGAATCCTAAACCATCTGACAGCCTTATCCAAGATGCGATATTAACCTTAATACTAACTATTTCTCTACATTTCATAGAAGATTCTTCTCATCTAAAAGATAAAAATATTGAACTTCTTTCAAACATTAAGTGCAAAAAACTTAGTGATTTCTATTGGTACAAAAACACCTTTCCCACTCGTGTTATGCTTCGAGAAGACTCAAACCAACTTTTCTGGAAAGAAAAATTTCTTGTTGCATTACCTATCCTAGAAAAAAGAGTCAGAAACAAAATCAAAGACATCTTTGGCACCAAAACTATCCCTTATAACCAACTAATATTGTTCCAAACTAAATTTATTAGCATAGGCTTCTTGAGACAATCCTAATATCCTTTAGGATTTGTCTATCTAAATATTTATGCCTAAGACACAATAAGTATTGCCCTTTTTTTTTATATCAAATTGCACCAAAAAATCATTTAATCGCACGAGGTAAACCCAAGTCATTTAAAGCAACTAGAATATCATTTATATATAGGACTAAGAAAATTATTTTCCTTTCATTGACCTTACGATCTATACATTAATCCATGATATTCTCCATAAAATCAAATGAAGAAATAACATTATATAATTTTAAATACTAATAACAAGAGGCTTGTTTTAGATGATATATTGATTCATTAAGTCTATAAACCAAGTGATTGTTCACCTCTAAAATGAAACCTTCTAGTTTAATTTAAACTTCTTCTTTTAGGTATTTGTTGAGGAATGTCATTTCTATATCCATTTGATGCAACTTCATATCAAAATGAGCTACCAATATCGTGATTATTCGAAAATGATTCCTTTTTTAAAACATGAGAGAAGGTATCATGATAATCAATCCCATGGCTAAGAGTCTTGCATTATATCTTTTAATATTTTCTAAAAAGTCTCTTTTGGTTTTAAAAATTCTACTTACATCCAATGGCTTTTCCACCTTTAGGAAACTTAACAAGATCCCAAACTTGGTTATTAACCATTAAATCTAACTTATCCCTAATAGAATTATACCATAATATAGGTTTATATCCACTCATAGCTTGTGAAAACATAATAAGGTCATCACCAACACCAATGCTCATGTCATATTCTTATAGATACACAACATAATTTGAGAAAATTATAGGTTTCCTAACTGTTAAATATATTCTCAATATTACACCAATATATTCAACTTAAGAATGTTAAGTAACTAGATTTATAGAAATATCAATGTGGTTCTTCAATGATTAGTTTTTTTAGTTATCAAATCTTGATAATTATTATGAAACAAAACCAATTTATGTGAAGATGTAGGAGTAAGTTTAAAACTGTTATCCTTTTAAAGAACTGAGTTTTGAGGTTGACTACTTTTACTAATCTCATAATTCTCAAGGAACTTGAATATTTAGATTCCACAACTCTTATTACACAAGATGGACAATAAAATTTGTATTCCTTAGAATTTTCTGTACATGCAAAGAAATATTCACTGAATGTTCTTGAATCTAATTTTATCTTATGTGAATTGTATACTCTTAACTTTAACCAGGTAAATTTATACATAAGCATGCCTTAAACTAGGTTTCCAACCTTTCTATAACTCAAATGGTTTTTTGTGACTGCCTTGGTTGGAACCCTATTTAGTATATACGTAATTTTTAAAGCTTCATTCCATAAAAATAATGGGAGCTTGGAGCTACTAACCATACTCCTTATCAAATCCATCAATATTCAGTTTCTCCTTTTAGCCATACTATTTTGAGATGGTGGGTCTAACATTGTGTATTGTGCCACAATACCTTGTTCCTCAAGAAACTTTACAAATGGACCTTATAGTTATCCCTTTTTAATGTACCTGCCACAATACTCACCATTTCTATTTGACCTCTCGTCTTAATTTGTTTGAATAATGGTTTCTCTACTTTTGCATTATAGACCTTAAAAGCATATGATGTTTCACTTTTATTCATAAAAAATAGAGATGCATATATCGTATATAGTCATTAATAAAGGTGATGAGATATTTTTGACTATTAAAGCATGCATCATAAAAACGATAAATAGCAATGTGCATAATCTATAAAAAAAATCAGAAGTCCTTTTGATACCTTTCTTGAACTTGTTAGTTTGCTTTTCTTTAATATAATTTATATAAGTACTAAAATCAATAGCCTCAAGGACTCCATTATTTACCAATCTTTTAGTTTATCAATGAAGATATGACCTAATATCATATGCCAAAATATAAAAGATCTCTCATTTATAACCCCACGTTTAATGCCAATATTATTACCATGCAAAATCATAAGGCTATTATCAAGGGTAGGATTTAAATGAAATTTGAATAATCCATAATCCATAATACCATTACCAACCAAAACATTGTATTTATATAAATGAAGGGAGTTACAATGAATTTAAAATTAAAGGCACAACATAAAAGTTTTAAAATTGAAATAAGGTTTATTGAAAAAGATAAAACATAAAAGGTTTTATTTAAGGTTTAAAACAAAACAAGAAAAAAGGATAAGCTTGGAGGTCCCAACCGCATCTTCACGTGAAGGTAGTGTTTCTTGAACAGATGACACATTCATTTTTCAACTATTTTTTTAAGTAGCCCTACATGGTATTGTCATTAATTGTAAAACCAGAATCAATCCACCAAATTTTATGAGAAACATGAACTATATTAGATTCAAAACACACTAAAAAGATGAGATTACCTTTCTTTTCAAGTCTATGCTTGAATGTGGGATATTTCTTTACATGTCCTTTCTTCTTGCAAAATAAAAATTTGACATTGCCCCTGTTAACTTGATAAAGAGGCATTTTTCCTTGCTTGATTCCATGGGCTTTGATTAGAGGTTCATCTACTCAAAGTGCTAAATCAAGGTCCATGCAACCTAATGTAAGAAGAAATTTCTCCTTCCAATCAATATAATTATAAACACTTATAAGAGCAACGTTAAATGAATTAAAATTCAGAACAAATAAAGTTTGAATAATTATAAATAAACAACAAAGCTTACTAAATAAAACATGTGATGAAGCCAAACACAAAACATTTACCCATGTAAGTTAATCTAGAAAAATAAATTAGCTTAGATTATAACATCCAAGCAATTTAAATTACTTTATGATGGGACTAACATTTATTTCTAAAAGAATTTTCTAGGCCTCTAGGCAATTAGATTAATATTTTTTTTTATTATTTCTATCTCATCCTAATCTATCACTTAAATATAAAAATTACCATATGGGGGGGGGGTTATATTTCTTTGATTAATTATTATTATTATTGATGTATTAACTTAATGTTACTATATATTTTTATAATTAAAAATGTTGTAGCTATTACTTAATTTCTCAAATATAAACCTAATATGGCATCATAATTAATGACTAAATTTTATGTCAATTGCAAATTCTTTATATTTAGGAAAACAAAAAATATGCATTGAAAAATTAAGTATGCATGAAAATCCTAATACACACGTAATGAATTAACAACCTATGGCTGTCGTGTTTTTCTCATATTTTCCCGAGTTCGATTCTCCATAAAAGCAACATTTAAATGTTGAGGTTTTATTCAACAAAATATTAACAAGTGAATCCAACCCAGCTTGCCTTAAAGAATTAAAAGGATGTTCATTTTTGCTTTTTACCTTACCAAAAGAGAAAAAAATATTTGGTCAGTGAAATGAGTTCTGCTTTTTATACCAAACCCCACACATAATTGTATTTTAAATTTAAATATTGAATTTATAAAAATTAAAATATTTTTTTTATTTATAAAATCCCGCTTTTCATTTATTTTATATTCAAAAATCTATTTCATAACAATTTTAACCAAATATATTTTTTTAAATCTAATTTTTTAAAAACCACAACTAAAAATATATTTTTTTATAAATTTATTACCACAAAAATTACCACAAAATCAAATACACAATAAATAACATGCCCCACTAGACTAGCCTACTATTTATTACAAATTCTTGCAATAAATATATATATATATATATATATATATATATATATATATATATATATATTTTATAAAAATGGAATTATGAAGAAGAAGTGTAGA
>Ga0325414_1001974_pt1 | contig 20382 bp, 11 predicted proteins | sample PopdelMetagenome_8_FD_206183 | JGI IMG/M metagenome (GOLD analysis project Ga0325414, IMG submission 206183) | Populus deltoides microbial communities from Bellville, Georgia, United States - Leaf-PdKOR-R3 | ecosystem: Host-associated > Plants > Phyllosphere > Phylloplane/Leaf | place: USA... | reverse complement strand
AGATTATTTTAATAAAATCGAAAATAAAAGAATGAAAAACATTAATTTCCTCCTACGGCTATTAGGAATTTCCTCGCAAATTAATCGAGCAGACACGGGAAGCTACGCGTGAATTATATAATTTGCTCAACTTTTCCTAATTAATTCTATGAATTTTTGTCACATAGTTGGAGTTTTTGGAGGGAAAGATTAAAAAAGAAGAAGAAGAGCCAGGATGAAGTTGGAGAGAAAATGACTAAGTGCGAGTTTTGTAATGGTGTTTTTTGAAAAAAAATATTTATTAAAAAAATATTTATATATATATATATATATTTATTTATTTATTTATTTCAGACGTAACGTAGCACATTAAAATAATAAAAACTTAAAAATATAAGAATTTAAACAAAAAATAATTTGAAAAATATTTTATAAAACAAAAATTACCATAACACCTCAAATTATAATGAGTTCCAGTTTGACAGAAAAATTAGAGTGAGAATTGAAAAAAAATAAAGGATTAATGTCTAGATTTTTTCTTCAAAAAATCAATAATGGAAATGATGAAACATTTAAAAAAATCTGTAAGAATCAAAGTATAAGTTCCAAATACAAGTTTCGGTATTATTTAAAAGTGTTTTATTTCAAATAAACTCTGTAATATAAAGAGTTTATTTGATTTTGTATTTTAAAAGTGTTTTATTTTAAAAAAATTATTTTTTTATGTTTTTATATTATTTTAAAATGCTAATATTAAAAATATTTTATTTTAATACATTCCAGAGCAAAATGCATTTTAAAAAATAAACGCTACCATATTTTTGAACATCTTCTAAAAAAATGATATTTCTGATTTGATATTTTTATCAGATTTGTTGTTTTATTGGTGTAATAAATCTTGAACTTTCTTACACCATCTGTGGATTAAATAAAAATAGATGATGAAATTCACAACAGTAAAAACTTGTTGAAATTGAGTTATTTTCAGATTTCACCAAATGAAACCGAAAAGAGAAAACTCAACAGAATTCCAAAATATATATATATATATATATATATATATATGACAATATTTCCTCAGTCTGATATGCAAATTAATTAGGTGAAAAGAAAGTCCCCCGCCAGCAAGTCCGCTCACTCAACCACTCTTTCCTTTTCCCCTTCCTTGCCACCTTTTACGAATGAAACCACAGGGAAATTACTGGAATTAAAAGTCAAGGAGACATCGCCAATGCTGCACGAAAAAAATCTTCTCTATACTAAAAAGTAAAAATTCATTTTTGTTACGTTTAATTTTGAATCTAAAACTTAAACAGTTAGATGAGATTTTAATAAATAATTTATATTATTTTTTAACATATCTCTTTAAATAAAAGCTATTTAAACTTGAAATTTATACAAACTTATATTATCTTATGCTTAATTTTTATTAAATAAATAGAGATGATGAAATTCGAACTCATGATCGCTTGATTATCAAGACTCTGATACCATGTTAAAGAACTATTTCAATCCAAAAACTTAAGCTGTTAAATGAGATTCCAAGATATGATTTATATTATTCTCTAACAAATGTAAACTACTCAAACAAAAAATACAATTTGGTCCTATAGTTTTCAACAATTATAATGGAGATCTTATTGTTTAAAGAATCTCATTAATTATCAACTTTAATTGTTCATCTCACCTAATTAATTTGCATATCTTGCTATTAATTAGTAACAATATTTAACGGAGAGCTCATTTTCTAATTTTTCCTAATCTCTTATGAATTTCTTTGAAATATTATTAAGTGTTTCTAAGTCCCGATGAAGTCATTTTGAAGTTTTGGATGTAAAATTAAGATGAGAGAAAAATATGATAAAGAATGAAAAAAATAAAGAAACGAGTTCTTTTATTAATATCCTTAAGCAATTTTACTTCGAATTTACAAAACTATAGACTGATATTGGTGCTTTTCGGCTGCCGTGTTTGATGGAAGCATACAAACTAATAGGTAGTTGGTTGAAGTAAAATCACTTGAAATCCCTTGTAAGAGGCAGCTGAAGGTTCCTAGCATACGGTATTTATGTTTTCATCACCTGTGGAGCGTACGTTGACGGCTTCAAGTCTCTTGAAAAAGATAAGAAGTTTGGGATTTTTATCGAGTGTTGAAATATATTAAAATAATACTTTTTATTTTTTAAAAATTATTTTTAAAATTAATATATCAAAATGATTCAAAATACAAAATAAACTAATTTTTAACAAAAAAAAATTTAATTTTTTGAAAACAAGGTTTGCACCGTGTTTCCAAACAGTGACAATTTTTCTACGTGTCGAAGTGCTGGAAAAGAAAGAATATTCTTTACATATTCACCCAGTTTGTCAACTTTTTTAAAAATGATAAAAAAATATCTCTATTCATAATAGAAAAACTCTCATATGATGAATTGTATAATAATTAGAATTATAACAATGAACAAAAAAAAGAAAAAATATCAAGTAAATCAATATATAAAAAAAAAGCTTTAGAAGGCTTTTCTTTTGTCTATCATTATAGACAATACTCTCCATATTATCTATAAAATTTAAACTTGAATTCTATTTACAATTCATTATTTCTATCCTACAGGACTTTAATTTCTTATTTTAGCATATTAGAGTATATTAGCATATCGGTTTACACCTAGCTATTCTTATTATTTTATATATATATTTTTATTAATCATGTTTTCACATCTAGGATTTATATATACAACATATATTACTGTTCCCTTTAATTTATTTATTTATTAAAATTAAGATAAACTCTTATTTTTAAAAAATTCTAACTTAATTATTATAGATTATTTTCTAATAAAAAAATATATCATTTTGTTAATCTACCGGGCATGAAACATGACATGTGTCTTTAAATAAGTGTTTAGAAACACGAAATTTATATATTTTAAGAAAATTAAAATTAATGTCTTGGAAAAGATAATAAGAAAAAGCTACAATTAATTTATTTACGGTAAGGAAAACCGATATTGAAAAATAAATCAATAAAGAAAGTTTAGGACATCTTGAGGGAGTGGTTTTTTCTATAATATTCAGAGCTTAATTTTCTGAACAAGTTGCAAGCAATCTGTCTCCAAATCTGCAAGGTTGAAGAAATCCTGTACTTTCTAAATAAAAAACAAACCCTAAACAATTTCTTTCTCCCTTCCAGGTTCCTTCAAACCCGCATATCCCACATAAACCCACTTCATGACGGTGATTATTTGATGTGGGAGGCAACCGCAGCTGTCATGGCGGTGATTATTTTCCATCTTTTTTTTTTCTTTCATCTTCTATTTTTAGGAAATGTTTTGGAATGCGGTTGCGGTTGTGTTTCTAAAAAATTTAATTTAATTTTTTTTTATTAAAATTTAATATAGTTTGTATATTTTGGATCATTTTGATGTGCTGATATTAAAAATGATTTTTAAAAAATAAAAAAACATCATTGGTATATATTTTGGGACGAAAAGTTATTTGAAAAGCATCCGTAACTACACTGACAAACACGCTCTTACTGTGATAGTTTTTGATAGGTGAGACCGTTTGTTTAGGAGGTTTCTTCTGCGTTTGAAGCAAAATTAATAAAATAAAAAAACATTGTTTACTATGCATGGAACCCACTGTCATTTACGTTTCCACCACAGGTTACCTGAAAGCAGAAACAATCTGCTTCTCCCTGTTAATTCACTCTGCACTGCACTGTTCACTCCTTGAAGTGTGCAGTGCAGATTGATCCCAAAGAATGGATTGGTTGAGAACTTGGTGGGGGTTCCTTCGCTTTTGATGGCTCTTCGTTGGATCCATAAGGTTGGCCTTTTGATACGTTATTTCATTCGATCGAGAAACCAGAAGATTCCTATCCTTCTTTGGTAGCTATTTCCAAGCCAAGAGATAGAGAGAAAGATGGTTATGTTCGAGGTTGCTTAGCGGCGCTGGCTGGAGATTGGGAAGAGGAGAGAAGTGAACATTGCGTGAATTAATTTACTCTGCACTGTTTACTTAAAGTACAGAGAGAGTGGATTATTTCATTCTGCAGAACAGTTGAGAACATCTTTAACTATTCATGGCTGGATCGGGTTCGGTTGGACTATGTCAGACCCCGTATAAAAAATTAATTTTTTTTAATTATGTTTTACTAAAAAGAATTAGTATTAAATATTATTCAATAATACTACATAAATTAGAAAGAGATCGCAATTGTTTTTGATGATATTTTACCTGATTTTATTGCACGATTAAAAAACTATGGAAACTGTAGTTCTTATCGGATGAATTTCATACGTGATGGAATTGTAGATAGGTTAATGAAACAATAAAAAAAAATACTTGATATAAAGTATTATTTATTTAATGATGTAATAGTAGTAGTTAAATCTACAATATTTAAATTAAAAACATCAATATTAATATATATCTTTTCTAGTTACTTTATAACCTCAATTTGAAAAGCATTTTTAACCAAACACATTAAATTACTTTTTATTCAACCTTAATTTCAACCACAGTATTAACCAAACATATATAAATACCAAACCAACCTCAACCAAAAATATTTTTTATAAAACAACTTTTTTCAAATCACAACCACAAAAGCTACCACAATACCAAACACTTGTAGATTCAAAATCTTCAAACTCGGTAACCATTCAAAATCTTCAAGTTGCCTTGATTTTTTATGCTATTTGTTAGATTTTACTTTTTTTAAAAGTATTTTTTAAATTAAATTAATTGATCTCACCCTTTAATATTAAATTTATTTTATATTGAGGTTTTTAGTTAAGTCCAAGTGTGGAATTTAACCGTTTGCAGCTCTGAGAGATTCACTTGAGTTTAAAAGATTCATTCATATTTGCTTGATTTGCCCCTTTTATGAGATCATTTTTTTCGGTTTCATCCTTAAATGTTTTTTTCCTATTTTTTACAATTTCTATGGGATTTTCTATTCATTTTGAAAAAAACACGTGTTACATAGATGTTTTTTTATATATAGCTTTGTTCAATTTTTTTATGAGGATTTTTTTCTTTTGAATTAAGTATAACCATCAAATGTTTTTCATACTCTATTTCAATTTTTTTTGAAACTCGGGTCAGCATAGGCTCCGGGTCCACTAGGTCACAAGTCAACTTATCGGGTTGAGCATAACTTTAAAATAATATATTTTGATTTTGATTTTTTCAATTTTTTTTTAGATTTAATCCTCACTCTCTTTATTTATATTTTTGTTCTGGATTCTTTTGTGAATTTGTGTCAATATTTTGATTTTTTTATTTTTAATCTTAGCCCTTTTATCAAATTTTAATTTATTTTTAATTTCTCATAGAATTTATAATCTTGATTTTTTTCAATTTTATCACCCATGTTTACTGGTATTCTATCTAATTTTTTTTTTAAATTTTGTTTTATTCATTAATTTTTTTTATTTCATCTTTCATCGTTTTAATTCTTGGATATTAACAATCATTTTTATTTTCAGTTATCTGTATACGATGTTGAATAGTTAATTTTTTTTTTTTGAAGTACACTTGTAACACTTTATCATTATATTTTTACGCTTCAAAATAACCTACGGCAAATCACAGGCAAGCTCTCCAAGAGAGACCAGAAGGAAATACTGTCTTCAAAAGACAGCTCCTAAGCCTGCGAAGGGATGTAAAACAAAAAAAAAATTGTTCGCATGCACTCTCTGGTAAGCGTAGCTTTAAACACAATGTTCATATGCCCATGTCCTTGTGATAGCTAAACAGTGAACGTTCCAAAGAGAAGAAATGCATCCTGGTGGTTAAAGGAGCTCCTTTACATGCGAAAGCAATTATCATCTTTATTCTTTCTATAGCTACAAACCATAGCAAAGAGGCCTAGAGAGACATACCACCATCTGGAAAGATGATGCTCCTTGGCCTCTACGGAACTTGCCTCCTCTCTCTCTCTCTTTTTCGCTGGTGTTTCCCTCTGTATCGTCTTTTAATCTCTGTCTCCTCCTTTTTTTTCCTTTTTCTCTCTATTCTTGTCTCCAGCCCCATTTAAAAATCAACTAGCCCCCCCGTGTCTCCTTTCTTGTTCCTCCTGTCTTTTTTATTTTCTTCCTCTTTAAGACCCAAGATCTTCTTGTTACCAAAACCTGGGAACAAAACTTTCTGGTCACCAAAGATTTACTGGTTTGACAGTTAGAGCTTGGGAGAAGATCCAGACTGGGGCTGAGGAAATTGTTAAGAAATCCAACACTGATCCTAGCATGAAGACACTACTGTTGCTGCTGGGAATTGCTGCTGAAGCTTGGTGAAGTTATTGTGATTCTTGGATATCCAAATACCGAGAAAAGAAAAAATGGGAAGACGAAAAGAAAATATTCTTGGATATATTTTTTTGATTTTTTTTCTAATTTTTCAAAAAAATAGGGGGTCAATTTATAATAGTATGACCGCAGAAACTGTCTCAACGTTGTATAAAAAACCCGAAAGGATCAATCATTATTAAAAACAAATGGATTAATCATCATATAAAGCTAAATGGATCTATCATATATACATGCAGTTGCAGCAAGGAGAAAAAAAATGCTATTCTTAATGAACACATGTACAAGCTGTTGCTGTTGCTGAAAAATTGGTGTTTTGCACCATGAGATAAAATTAACTTTTTAATGACCAAGGAGGAGGAATCTATCAAAATTTCTGGATGCAAAAAAACATGCTGATGCAGAAACCAAAATACCCTGCACAATCATCTAGAAATAACAGCAGAAGCTCAAATGCCACCATGTCAGATCCTTCCCTGCTATGATTATCTATCCATTTTTAGTCCTTGCAGTTAGTCGTTGAGATCCATGCTGGCCCTGGATCATGTAGCATGTATAAATTGCCTGGACAGGAAAGTATTGCAACGCATGCTAACTAAAAACTCAACATCCATTTGAAGCAAATAACTAAGACTAGCTATAACATGTTCAGAATATATCCACAGAACATCATCACATATAATTCAGTATGTGTTAGAAGATACACTATCATGCTTACAAACACACAGAAAACATGATTGGCACTCGTCAGTCAACATAAAAGTATATAGAAGATAAAAGCTCATCAATTTGGTTTTCTGGGAAGACTTTTGGTGTAAGATGCAGTACATCAGCTGTCCATCCGGAAGTTTAAGAAAAGGGGTGGAAATAATTGCATGGGACAAAGCTAGGAGCAAAACTGACACCCCGTGTTTTTATTGAGAATGGATCACCAGATTTGTTTGATTTGGAGAAAGCAGTGTTGGTTTGGCAGCACCTCTTTCTTTTGGTTTGACACTGGATGCAACAAAGATCCCAACCAGGACAACATTAAGTTCTTTGGATGCCACAACAACATTTTCACGAAAACTCCTTCAATATATTACGTTGATCATTTTCTCTTAATGCATGTAGCTAATGTAGCTAGTGATTCTTTTTTTTTCTTTTTGAACTTCACTAGAAAATGAAAGCAGAGCCACTATGCCATAGTTAAAACCTTCCATTGTAGGTGTAAAGGGATTCAAATATAGGTCGATAATGACACCACTCACACGGAATATTTTGATTGCTTATCATATAGAAGTTTCATGATTCCGTAATTCTTGTCTGTCCCAAGAATTTTGATATCATGTCTCTATAAAAGGGTGTCCCACGTATTAGCAACAAACATAGTTATTCATGCAAATTCAGGCTCTTTTTCATTCTCCTAAACATATATTCAAGCTATGTTTCCCATTCTAGATGATGTTTGTTTTAAATATATAATGACACTGCATCTCATTCACACCATTGAAACTTGATAAATTTCATGCACAAAGTAACACAGCAATCATGAAATGGTGTGGATATCTTGAATTCTTTCATGATCGCCAATCTGATAAAAGACAATAAAAAGACCTGAATTCATGTATTTCAATGAGGATTTACTCTGCGCATGTAAGCTCACGAATTTCTTTGACTGCTCTACTAATACTGTGCAATGCCATTTTCTTCACCTGGTTTTTGCAACAGAAGTAAAGCCATATTCATCACATGGACAGGTGTGGAGAAGAAACACGTCAACCTTAATGTGTAATTTACCTCTAAACTGTCTACTTTGGCTTTATGGTTCTCTGGAAGTTGTCGTAACTCATCAATCAGCTGGATGCATTCAGTAACATTTTCTGGTGAGAGGAAGTCCAAAACCACACTGACGCATGACTGCAATTAACATGGCAAGTCAAATGAATAAAATTAGTTAGCAATATTGCAAATGGAGTTTATGCAGATCCTGAGAAACAGAATCATAAATTTTTCACAATAAATCAATTTGAAAATGACAAAATCAAGTATGTTACAAGCTCTTTATCTCCCTTTCTCCTTTTCAGATTCCTAGTAAACAATGTCAGCTTAAAAAAATGTGGGAAAATTGGTAGAAGGTTGATGAGAAAGAAACCTTTAGGAAACTTTGACAAATATATTTGAAACTTTGGTAAAAAGAGCTTTAGATAGAGACGATTACAATGAATAAAAAAGCCAACAATGGGTTATCAAAGGATTCAAGAAAATCAGGGCAGTGATTAAACAACATTTCTGAAAACTAATTCAATAGTGTTGCACATGTTACCTTAAGATTCCTAATTTGGTATGGGCATCCAGCAGGAATAATCACTGCTTCTCCAACATGTTGCTCAAAACTCCAGGGTTCAATTTCTGGAAGCATCAGGCAAGGTGGAAATAATCATAGATGCAAATTAGTCATCGTTTAATAAAAAAGGGACAATAGATGGGTTACTTACTGAATTCCTCCTTAAGTCTCATTTTATGAGATGCATCAAGAAAGAAATTCTGATCAAGTATTGGATGAACCATCTGCAAGAGAGAGACTAGTCAGCAATCTACTCCGACTTGGTAATAGAGGCTGAAATCTTATTCCGAACTTACATGCTTTTGTAAGCCATATGTGTAAGTGAACTCATTAAAGTGCCTTCTAAGGTACTCTGCAAGCTTGGGAACATCCTGTCTACGAAAGACATCCCATTGGGCACCACAAGACTCAGAGAGTTTTTTCATTCTGAAATGATTGGAGCTCTCTGAGTGCTTCCCATAAAACTTAAGATTATCTGATGTCCTTGAACTTTTAACAGGTCCAAAGAAAAATTTTGAGACTTCAGTATCAGTATCAGTGTCAGAATCAGAAGCAGAATCTGAACCCCCATCATGAAACATTTCTCGATCTTTCAGACTCGAAGCATGAGCTTCATGTGTTGCAGCAGAGAACCAAGATATTCTAGCAACTTTCTTGTTTACTAGCATATCTTCTCTGAACATATCATGCAATTCCACTTCAATATTTTCCTCATTTAAAGTTGCTTCACTGCTCTCTTTATTCTGTTCCTTGTGCTTTGTCATCAACTTTCTTATGTAATTAAGCTGTTTTGTAGATACAGGGACATCAGTTGTATGTGCCAAAATATTAACCTGAAATTAGAAAGACAAAATGAATGGTGAAGACCTTCATGTCTTTTCAGAAACTCTCCAGAACAAGAGTATGCAGAAACCATTACAAAACATGCTAAATTGTGGGGGGAGAAGCAAGGGGCTGTGACAGCTAAAGGTTCAAGAGGTGCTAAATGAGAAGGAAGAATGCAAGTCACCGCATGTACCAATTCCAGAATAAAACTAATTACAGTGATCTTGGTCTTTCCTTGCCTAACCCACCTAGATGATAATACCAATAATTGACGGTGCTTCTCGAACTAAATATGAGCATAGGTTATTTTTTTTGTTTTGAAAAAAAGTTTACAAATAGGCATTAATGAGAAAAACACGCAATGCTAACATATTACTTGAACACTGTGACATACACATATTGCATTAAGAAGAATTCACGGAGATGGTTCATTTCAGATTTGGAAGCGTAACAGTTTCTGATGTTTGCTTCTCAAAATGTTGCATGCATTCTAAAATGATTTGAGCAGCAATTCTGTACTGTGCATACATCTTGCACATGTCGTGCCAATCAAGAAAAAAAAATAGGAAAAGAAAATCACAAAGTAAAATGAAATTCAAGTTTATGGAAAAATCTAAAGAATAGAACTGGACATACCACATCATATGAATTATAACGCAATTTTGTCACAGAATCGGCCTGTGCAAGACTCTCACCACTTCCATATGATATATAGAGACAAGGACCCAGATCAGGCTTCAAGGTTTCCAGCGGCAACTCTGCAGCAATGTTTAGAACACCAGAGAAGGGGTCCATGTATTCTGGAAGTGGTAGAGCCTGAAGGATGTCAGTGTAATGGGCAGGACAATGTTTTTGGAATAAATTAGAAGAAAGCCAACCCTTCAATTTTAGCTTCTCATGCCATATGTTGCCATTTGTCAGACCCTTAAAAGACCCCATAAACATCTGTTTTACACCAATTTCTACCTGCCATACCATAGAAAAATAGTTGAGAAATAGAGAAGTGGTCTTGACTCAAAAAAAGGAGCAAAACACAGCAGGAAATCAGAATTGCAAATGCTCCCAATTGTGAAGAAGGAAAAAAAAGAAAGAAGAAAAGAAGATAAATGGAAAACACTCAGCCGTTCCCAGAAACATAGATTATATTTAGGTGAATGCATTGCCGAGCTTAGAGTTCAAATCAGTTTCACTTTATTTCATGAAGTAAATAGAATGTACATGAACATTTTCCATTATTAGCAGTGTTTCAATCACAGTCAAATCAAGAGGAAGACATTGGCATTTTGCAACTAGAAAAAGAAAATGTCCGTAAGGAGGATAAAGTAAAAGAGAGAGGTTTAATAACACCCAAAAAAAAAGAGGCTTGGATGCTAAATTCTGCTTGTTTGGAGTGGTTAGAAGCCAAACTCAAGAGAAAGCTAAAATACTCCGAGAAATATCCGAGATTCCGTAGCATCATCTAGGAATCTTCCATGGATAGAAGCTACATTTCTTAAGGTCCTAGCATCAAACTTTTGAAAATCAGAGAATTGGACAAGGGACTTTCCAACCACAAACAATGGATTGCTGTTTTCAACAAATATCATACCAGCACATTTCTATTCCTCTTAATTTTTTTACAACTCAAACATATAGCACAGAGATTTCTTTTCATATCTGCATGTACATAACATTAAACACCCCAAATTCATAATTTAGCCAATTTTCAATTTTCAATTCCCACTCCAGAAAAATCAACAGGTAATGACCAAGTAATGTAGATGAGACTACTTCATCTTCTAATAACTCATATGTTCACCAGAAGTAGAAGAGTGCCTTGATATCATTTTAAAATATGCTGGTTTCATGGTACAAAATATTGACAATATCTAATAATCGACAATTAAGAAGGAAACATAATAGGCACTTGAACAATCAAACTGCATATTGACACAGCACAGGGCTGAGAGAAAACACCAACCTCAAACCAGTCCAAACAATCTGTAGCTTGCCCATTTTGAGATCTGGCAGCATTATTTTTAAGATAATTGCAGAACATGACTATTGGATCCCAGCTCACATCCGATGTACTCTGAAGCACATTACGAACAATTACAGGTTGACCTCTGCCCCAGTGCTTCTGAAAGTGTTCAAGGTTATCACCACGAATATCCATAATGGTTGGATAATATAAAAGGTTATCGCTAGAATCTTCTCTTGCAGCTGCTTCTAGCAGCTGCTCAATCCCATTTGTTTCACAATCCAACCCAACACATAATGAACAACTTGAGCAAGCATCCAAGGTTTCTGGCAACTCGTAGCAGCCAACTAATTCTTCTGCACTCACTTCCAGCTCTTTGGTCCAACTTAAGGGGAATATGCAACTTAAATCAAGAAGGCTACCACCACAACCACCAAACTCTCTAGGGGGACAAGGTATACTTCCATTACAATGCACAGCACCCTGACATGGTGAGAATGTAGAACCAAGAAATCTGCTGCCATAACTCAGCTTTGTGGCACAAAGTGATTTCATTTCTGAAAGTTGCTTGCCAGATATACAAGCTTTCCTTCCATTTGGGCATTTGCATAAAAGACCTTTAACACTTCCATGTAAGCTCCCATGAAAAATATCCTGACAACAACTTAAGCAAAGGCTATAGGAACAATCAGGGCAGGTCCTATGGAAATCCACTATGGAAGCCTTGCAATTATTGCTGATCCGGAAGTCAAATCATGCACCAGAGAGCAACAAAACAAATTTAAATAAGCTATGTTAAACAGTGGTAAATCATCATAACTTTTTCAGAATCAGATTACATACCAACAACATTGCTTATTGCAGCTGATTTCAGCCTGCTGGATTTGAACTTCTGTGGGCTTCAGGCCTATTGCAGAGTGAGGGATATTAGAAAATGAACTTATATTGATATTGTACAATAAGCTATCATAACTGCAAGTTAATTGCAGAATGCCAACAAGCTTAACTGCGATGACTACCTTTTATTTTTGCTTCTATTTCTATCTCAATGCTCTGATCTTGATTTATTTGTTTCAGTATAGGAAGAAGCATACAGATTAAATAATGAAAATGCAGAACCTTGTCAACTTTACTTCTCTCCTTGGACAGGTCCTGAAACATAGTTTTTGCATATATTTAGAGACAACATGGTTCAGTAAGAAATATGAAAGCACTAGTTCGCTTGGCAAAATTAGAAGTCAGACCTTACATTCAATGTCCCTACATTGAATTGCTGAGCAGGCCTTACAGCTGCAAGTTCTACGACACACTGGACATTTCATCCTAACATCTTCTTGTGTCTCTAAATACCTAATTTCATTTCAAAAATAAAGAATCAAAAGTCAGAGTTTAATCCTAAAGACAGAGCACTAAGCTGAAATCAGAGAGACATGATGTGTGCTTATAGTTACTGTTTTGAGCACAAGCCAGAGATATATCTAGAAAACAGCTGGCCTCCAGGATACAATTATTAATTAACAATCCACATATTATAATGAATGTTCTATACAAAAATGACAACTTTTATCACACAAGCTCCAAAGGGATAAGCCATCAGACACCCAACAAAGAATACAAGCCAATTTAAACAAATTAATATAGAGAAAACAACATACTGCTCTTTGATGCAACACAAGCAATAAAACTCTTTTCGACAACTCAAACACCTAATCAATGTCCTTGATCCACTCCTACACCAATGGCACTTCCTCTTCCCCTTCCTCAATCTCACTGCATCCCTCTTATTTGGCAAAACCTACAAAGACCAATCAATCGAAAACTCAAACAAAAAACTTTCAAAACACAACTCGAATAGCAAACAAACAACAAAACCAACCTGTAATTTCCCAACTGGCATTGGCTCAATATTTTTAGACCTAAAACATCTTCTAGCAGTATTAACCCCATTGAAACCACCCCCTCCAACCTTAACGTCAACATGTGAACCAGAACAAGAACCCACATTGCCATTCCCAAAATTCTTGGCAGGTGATATTGCCATGAACCCATTTGGCAAATCTCTCATTAACTCTTCCCCTTCACCTTCTTCTTCACTGTCACTGCCACTACAATCATTCACATTATCATTACCTTCACCATTATTAACACTCTCTTTCTCTGAAAACCCTTTCGTTTTCTTATTCTTTCTCTTCTCCATTTCTCTCTGTAAAACCATCCTTATCAAATCCAGCTGTAAATCTCCCCTCTTCAATTTCTTTCCTTTCTTCTTAAATTTCCCTAATTTGCCCTCTTTCAAAGAAACCCTACTTAGGGCTTCAAAATTAGAACTTGATGCTGATGATTTCTTGCTCTTCTTTCTCTGCAACTTCAAAGTCTCGGGCACTTTCCTCCTATACTGCCTATGGCGGCCCTGAAGGTGATGAATTTCACAGAGCTTCTTATCCTCCATCACCCGCCGGTTGCACCGCCATTGCCGGCCGTCTGTCCTCTTGCACCGGAGATGGTCCGGTAGCGACTCCATTAAAAGAGAAAGTTTGGAAATTTTCCCGGAAAAATCCTGATTTTCTCGGGAAAGTGACAGAAAGTTTGGATTTATTAGATAGAGTGAAGTGAGGGAATGAGAGTGAGAAGGGATTTTTTATCATGGGAGTGTGGGAGTGGCAAGTGGTGTAATTATGAAGAAAAGGATAGGAGGATTTTGGGATAAGGAAAAGGAAATCTTGAATTATGGTCACAAGAAAGAGAGAGATTGACAAGTAATGGACTCTGATAAATAGGTGTTGTCTTTTTGAACTGATTGTATTTGTGTAAAACAATCTTTTCAAGGTGTTTTTTTTTTCCTTACAACATAGGATATCTGCAGTGACTTTCTGTTTCTGTACTTGTTTCCTGCTTTTATTGTAGCGTTTCCCTATTTGTTTGCATGAAATTTTAGTTCATGGGATCTGGTTTTAGGTTATGTTCGTGCTATCTGAGGTTTCTTCAAGATTTTATCTTTGATGTAAGAATTGAGTGAGAGTTGCTAATGTTTCAGAATTTAACAGTTTCAGGATTCAGGTTTCTGTCATTGTGCAATGACATATAATTACGTGGGATTTAGTGATTTGATCGTAGTTTATAGTTGGATTCTGTGATTTGATCTTAGTTTATGCTCGTTCCTTTGAATATTTTTCGGAATTTGGCAATTTCAGAGTGGTTGGTTGGGTTCAGGTTTTGAATTATTTATTGAGAAAGCAGGACAGCAGCTTTTGTAAGGAAATTTTGCTGCATTTGTTTTTATTTATTTATTTATTTTATAGCAGTTGTGATATATAAATGAACATCGAGATTACTGTTAGAGAGGCGTAGTAATAGTAGTAGCATAACCTAGTTCAATTTCATGTAATGTGGGTCTTACCATATTCTAATAACCAAAAGGGATCTTTAGATGTTTCTTGTTGAGACATTAAACCTAAATTCCGACCAGTCATTGCATTTTGCAACTGTAAGAGACGCGTAGTTATAGTAGTAGCAGTTTGGCATGCCAACAGATAATAATGTGGTGGCATCATGTGGTGCATTGCAGCCTCTGCCATGCTTGTGGAAAGCATACGCAGGTCTCGAAAAAATTAAAAAAAAAATGAACTAAAAATACGCAGAGACTTGATTTGTATGTAGCATGGGGCCCTTCGTATCCCTGATTCCAATGTTTCATGATGCTTTTATAAGTTTCTAACAATAAATAGATCAGTGGTGGTAGACTAGTTAGTGGTTCTCCTGTGAAGAAAAAAGAAATTGCTTGCAATTTTTCCAGCTTCTTAGGACTTTTCAATTGGGAATGAGCACAGCAAAGAAGAAGTTTATCTGATTTATGTGAAGTCATCATTATGGCAGCAAGAACACCATCAGCCCTGGAAAATAAGGCTTCGCGGCCAGCTACGTGATGAGCCCTCAACAATAACATGGCCAACTATATACTTGACCCCACTATCAATCGGACAGTCCGACAGTGTTTATTGCCTTTGTGGCTCGCTGGACCCTTTGCTGTGTAGGGGCAGCCGGCAGGGAGTCCTGAGTTGATCTGCGTTCATTGGAAGGAATTTTTTTAAAGTATCATACATTTTTCAATTGGGTCTTCCCTTTAAATTCCTCCCTTTTTTTATGAAAAAACCTTAATTTTTCCTTTCAACGGCACTGTTTTATTGTTTAATCTACGCAGTTCAGATGAAAAGCATTAACACAGAGATTAGGGGGACTTAGAAATGTATAATGTTTTGGAGATTCAATTAAGAAAATGTACAGTTTGGGGACCCGTCTGAGATCAGCACATAGTTTGGAGACTGATCTGAGATTTGCGCAAAAGAAAATGAAGAATGGTTATGCATTTTCTGGGAAATGAGGCTGTGAATCACTGTCATTGGTGTAAATATTCTTGGCTTCCCTCTCAGAAGTATTGCAGAAATAATCTGAATTTATAAGCCTGCAAATAGCATATGAGCACAAAAAATAAAGAACAGGGAATGCCTTTTTTCTAGAATTTACCTTCTCATATACCAAGAACAGTCGCAAGGGCATGGACTCAGCACGATTCTAGCCGACCATGCAAGCCACGCATAATGGTCGGTTCTCTAGGTTACACCTCTGTCATGGCAGTGTCCTTGAAAACGCAACAAAATTTCTCGACAATCTCTTGATACACAATACAAAACCACCATGCCCGGAAGAGGGAAAAACATGGTTGAATGCAGCGCTGGTGAAATGATTCCACGCCATCGTGAGAAAATAGCTAAGTAAGCTAACAAGAGAATTTCATCAACGCTGCACTCAATGGTGTATGCTTAGCCTCTCCCTCCCAAAGCTTACTTTCCATTGCAAGGGATCTGAAAATCTTGATGCACATGTCTAAATAGTAACTAGACACGTAGAATGGAGTACAGTTACAATACACGTGTTAGTGTAGTACAGAGTTTTGATCCTACCTTGGTGCTCTCATGCTGGCTGGCGGCTTGGAGTACAAATAAATGACATGCAATTGCATGTGCACCACTGCTTTATTTGGACTCCATTTGTAACCTGTCACCCTCCATGTAGCATAATTATATATAGAATTAGGCTAGGTCTGATGGGTTAAATCGGAAAATTGGCAGCTTGAAACTTCACTTTGGTTAGATTTTAATTTAAATTGTAAAAACATTAATATTAACAAACTTGTTTGACGGTGCTGGACTCCATCCAAAATCAGTAAGTTACGAAATTGGATAAAAAGAAAGAGACACAAAAAAAACCCCTAAGTTAGCTTCAGGTGATGTTATAGACAAGTAATTTAGTTAATAAGAGGAGTTATATTTCAGCTTACCCGGAAAATTTACAGTATATATCATGAGAATCAAGATAATTTAATAAAAAAAATAAAATTATAAAATTAATTTTCTTAAAAAAAACTAATGAATAATAAAATTAAAAAAATATTAATTTATGCTGATTTTTTAAACTCATGATCTGGGTCACAAACATCTTACATGGAGAAATGACGAAGCATAATTCCTAGCAAATTAAACCTTAAAGAATGAAGCATGAGGAAAAAAACAACAATATAAAAGGGTCTAAAATATTAAAAAAATAGTAATTAAAAGAATAAGGATAAAAATCAAAATAAAAAATAAATTGGATGGTAATTAAGAATTTTTTATTAGAGGGTTAAGTTGAAAAGAAAAATAACTCCAACAAAAAGATAAAAAAAAAAAGAATAAGGACCAGATTGAAAAATATAACACACCACAAACTTGGATTGAAAAATAAAATTGAAAACCAATAAAATTTTTATAAAAGAGTTAAGGAAAAAAATAATAAATTAAAAAAATAAGGATCAAACTGGAAAAAAAATAATACATTACAAATTAGAATTGAACTACTAAATTGAAAAGAAATAAAACTTCTATAAAAGAACTAAGGAAAAAACTAAGAAATTAAAAGAAAAATAACACAAAATTTTTATTAGAGGATTAAGTTGAAAAGAAAAATAACTTCAACAAAAAAAAAAATAAAAGAATGAGGATCAAATTAAAAATAATAACACAAGATAAACTTGGATTGAATGGTGAAATTGAAAACCAATAAGACTTTTATAAAATGACTAAGGAAAAAAAATCAAAAGAATAAGGAGAAATTTTAAAAAAATAATACATATAAATTTGAATTTAAGGTCTAAATTGAAAAGAAATAATTTCTTACAAATAAACCATGGGTAAAAATTAGTAATCAAGAGAAAGGTTACCGAAGTAGAAATATCAAAAACTAAGAAGACCAATATGCAATTTAAGAAGGAGGAGAGAGAAAAAAAAAACAAAAAACTGACCGGTGACAAACCACTCACCAACCATTAACAGATATTGTATTTGCAGGAAGATGACACAACGTTACATCCAATAACATAATTGAAAAGGACAAGTTCTACCATTGAGAGGCAATACACGCATCAATCAAAGTGCATAGATGTCTTCCATGTGCTGATACTTGTAACGCAAGTATCAATAACTTTTTAAAATTTAATATTAATTAATTTGGGTAAAAAAGCTAACTTGGAATGTCAAAAATAGTATTGACCAAAGGCTTTTTTTTTTTTTTACTTTAAAAGGCATTTAAATAATCTGATTGTTTATTCAAAACTACCCCTAGACATCAAGCATATTTTCTGTCTCTAAGGATATTTTAATATTTTTATATTCATTAAAAAGCAAAAAGACCATGTTATTGCAATAGGCCAAACCAAATGTTATTTGATTGAGGAGAAAAATATTCATTTTAATGTTGTAATCCATTGTAAAATAAGTATGGTGATATGGTAAAGATACTATTTAAACCTTTTTTCTTTTGTCTTTAAAGATATTTTTGTATTTATACTGTTCATTAAAAAGCCAAAAGACCTCATTACCCTTATCAACTAGATGAAATGTTATATAATTTAAGGATAAAATAATCATTTTACGTTGTTTTTGATATATTGGTTATTTTTGTTCTAACAAGATTTGCCTATTTGGTCCTTTTAGGTGGGCATAATATTGAGATTTTCATGCCATAACTCCCTGATGTTGAACTTTTGAGAGGTATGTGACAAGTTAGATGCCTAATTTTCAAACGATGCTTGTCTTCTTCTTAAGTACTCGACTAATTTCCGTATATCAATAATGGAGTTTTTCAATTTGTTATTAAGAAGAGCCTAAACTATGCTATTAATTTATTATACCTAAAATAAATGATGACATTTTGTTGATTCTTGATCTTGTATAAAGACCTTGCTGAAGTATTTTCTTATGCAGGCTAGCTAACAGTATCATAGCTCCCATGGGTATGATCATTTCGACTGAGATTTATGCTTCTTGAAAGAAAATGGAAAACCTCGCAATCTCCAATTCAATTGTTAATAAATATTTCACATTTAGGAATGAGAATGTCTGTCCAATGCAAAGAATTACATAAAATTAAACAATATCTACAATCGGCTTATCTTCTTCGAAAAACAATCTTACCCTTGGCATCTTCATGTACAATCCGCAAAATGTCATCAGGAGGAATGTGCCTCCAAATCTTAGGCTTCTGCAACTGATGGCCTATTCGGGCCAACTTATCGGCAGCTCTGTTTCCTTCCCTAAAAACATGAGTCACAATGCAATTTTGAAGCTCTGGCATTATCAAGTTTATGTGGCTAACTTGTCTTTGAGCTTCCTTGCATCTAACCTGTTTCCTTTTCACAATAATATCCACTAATGACTTGGAATCTCCTTCAAGCCATACGTTGCTCCAACCATTTTCTAACACCAACTCTAGGCCTCTTCGGAGCGCAGCTAATTCTGCGATGGTGCTGGTGGTTCCTCCTATGGATTCAGCATAACCGAGTAAGAATTCGGCCTCATGGTTCCTGAAGACACCTCCAATGCTGGCTTTGCCTGCCGTGCCTTTGCAAGAACCATCGAAGTTTAATTTAGTCCAACCTTTCTGAGGTTTCTTCCATGACACCGGAATAGGACCCCTGTGCAAATTCCTAATGAAACTACGAACTGGGCTTTGTAATATTCTTATTTGGCACCTCGAAATGTTAGTAAATGACAACATAGTTTATAACTCCAAGGAATTTATGAAAAGTTTAAACCTAACAATCTCCCAACAGAAGTGTTGAATCGAAACCAACGTTTGCATGGTTACTTGAACCTTGAATTTATGAAGTTGGCGTGGAGAGAAATCAAGGTAGAATATTCCAAATTCACTAGGACAAGGCACATTTTGAAAGCAATACTAATAGACAACGAAAATTGCCAGAGAGGTTTCTTCAACTATCAAACATGTTCTGTCAATGGAGTCTTTAAGAAGGGTTGAGTGCATGAATACTAGTTATATACAAAGAGGGTTTGCATTGCATGAGAAGAAAAGAGCGATTCCATGTTAACCGTCATCAATACACAGTTTTTATTCGTAGACAAAAACGAATCATCGCTTTATTTGTCTGCTGCTGCTAGTCCATCCAAGTATTTTGGGATGCCCGTCAGTTAGCTTAGGCTCACATTTGCTCAACATGGGGGGGGCAAAAAGTTAAAAGGTGAAGTTTGACCTCTTAAGGAATTGGTTAGATGGAGTTGACTGCAATCATCATTTTTTGGGTACAAAGGATGATCAAGCTATGGAAGAAGAGAGTGGTAAGGTTAGAGCCTAACTTGTTTTTACAAAATCAAAGCGGATTACAAGAAGGTTACTAATTGTTTCCTTGTGCATTAGTTAAGTCACTCAAGCTTGAGCTTTAATAACAGCCAAGTAATTGATGGAATTATGTAATGTAGTTGTAACATATGATTACAGAATTGGCTGTTTGCCTGTTTAGCTTTAGAACTCCTTTTTACCTACAAGCCACAACCAATCAAGGGCTACCCCTGCAAAAACACCACATAATACACATAGCACCAGCAAATTACCCAAGGCATTTTGTTCAGGTCCCTGCAAGATAGAAA
>Ga0325414_1001973_pt1 | contig 20386 bp, 12 predicted proteins | sample PopdelMetagenome_8_FD_206183 | JGI IMG/M metagenome (GOLD analysis project Ga0325414, IMG submission 206183) | Populus deltoides microbial communities from Bellville, Georgia, United States - Leaf-PdKOR-R3 | ecosystem: Host-associated > Plants > Phyllosphere > Phylloplane/Leaf | place: USA... | reverse complement strand
TAGTATATCCTCGACATTTCAAACGCCTCGGAAGATCGATCTATAAACTCAAATTATTTTTGGATAAATTGCTATAAATTGTGAAATTTGGGACAACTTGTGTATATTTTTGGATTGTTTGGACATTATTTGACTTGAATTCATGTGTGTTTTTGGTTCGATAATTTGTGTTGAATTATGAGTTTATTTTTTGGGTTGTGATTGCTTTTTGGACATTAAATATTGGTTCATGATTTATGTTTAGGTGTATATTAATGTATTTGAATTAGCATGGAATTTGAACGAAGAAGGTGAAATTAATAAATTTTATGTAGATGTTTGGCGTTGTTCGGTTTTGAGTTGATGAACGATAACTTGTTTTGATTTAATATCATGGTTAAAATAGCTTTGATAAAACATTTTATTTGCGTCTTGCCAAACACTATGCTCAACTGATTTTTAATAAATTTTTAATTTTTGAAAGATCATTTTGCAATTAATTTTGAATTCCCCAAATTTTTTTTACCCTTACACATTTAATATTTCGAATTGTGACTTACACGTGAGATATATTTTTGGTATTAAACGAATTGGTTCCCTTTTATTAAAAAACAAAAAAAATCTTTCTTTCAAAAATACTATTTTTATTCTAAATTGCATATGACCAAGTCTCTCAAGAATTAAAAAAAAAATCACATTTGCATAAATAATAATAAAAAAAATATATGGCATGATTTAATATTTTTTTATATATAAAAAATTCAAGAAAAATAGTTTTGTTTGCATCTTTGCATGCATTTTTTGTTATTTAGTAACTAGTTTATTACACCCTTGAGAACTCGGCCTACTTTTAAAAAATACAAAAAAATATATATTTTTTTTCTTTTAATATATGAAATTATAAACTTATAAGTAAGACGTACTTTTAATATTGAATAAAAAATATTTTTCTTTTATTTATATATTTTAACATTAAAACGATTACATTTTAACTTGATAAGAGAAGGATCTTCTCATCGAGGAGAAATGTTTTTAAACCTTAAACATACCAACTATTAGAAAACACAACAATACCTTAGTTTATACCAGAAAAACAGTAATGAAGTTCACCTTATGTAAGGTGTACTAGGGATAATATATTTTTTCTATATACAACCAGTCTCTTTATCTAGGCTTTAAGACCAATTAAGGTTTCTAGTGACTAAAATATTAGTTTGTGACTTCATCCTTCTTTTACTAATAAAAAAAATAAGAATTTCTTATTCTTTCTCCCATAACCAGAAAGATCCCGACCCGAGAGGATAATCACTACAATGCCGCACACATGCGACATCAGTCAAATATAGAATAAAAAACAAATAAAATGACAAAAATGCCCTTCTACATAATTTAATGTGCAAGTCCTAACATTATTTCGAAATGAACATTTTTTGTTCGGTTCGGTTTTGGATTAAAAAAACTAACCAAACCAAAATTTATATTTTTTAAAATTATAAACCAAACTATATCGACCAATTTAGTTCGGTTTAGTTTTTTTTCTTTCAAAACCGGCTGGACCTGTTTCAATTTAATTGAGCTTTTTTTTATATTGTTTTGGGTTTTTCTGGACTATGACCCTAAGATGTCTTGGTCATTTTTGTTGCTTTTATTTCTTATGGGCTTGACTTGATAATTGCATAGGATAAACACTTTTATGGAAATCAAGTTAGATTTTTCTTTGAATATTTTTTTTTATTGACCAATTTTTTTAATGATATACAAATATAAATAAATTTTAAAAAATAGTTTTCAAAAAACCAGTTTCCATTAAATAAAATGGTGCATTAGTTGATAGAGCTTCATTTTTGTTAGTTAATATAAAACACTTTACATTCACAATTCATTAAAAAAAAAACATATTTAGCATAAGAATTATAGAAAACTTCCGGAAAAGAATTTTTTTATACCAACTATCCAATTGAAATTCCATAGATCTTTAGCATGCATGAAATTATTGTGTTTAGAATGCACAAGTAAATTAATACTTCTAGGTTGGATAACAAGAAGAAATTAATATTGCGTGTTATGGGTATCCCGACTTAGATGTGATATCCAAATTTGTTTTAATTTGTGCTTAAATATTCATTAATCATGTTTCAAGAACAAAATCTATTCATTAAAAGAGAGTGTTTAAAAGTATGGTTATGATTATTCTTAACATAGTTTTGAAATTCTGTCTGGCCTGGCGGGTCGATCCGGGATCCGGCCGACCCGGGGCTGGAACCGGACGTAGTTGATGAAAAATAGAAAAAATCATGACTCGGTGTGACCCGGCAGACCCGGTTGACCCAACAAAACCCGGTTGCAACCCGTTGACTTTTGTTTTTTTACTAAAACGACATCGTTTTGAATTTTTTTTAAAATAGGGATTGACCCGGCCGACCCAGCGACCCGATCAGAACCCGGAACCTGGGCCTTGAACTAAACCAGGTTTAAAACTATGCTTTTTAAAGTACTTTTCACCTGGAAATATATTAAAATAATATATTTTTTTATTTTTAAAAATTATTTTTATATAACACATCAAAATCACATATTAATTTGAAATAAAAAAATAAAAAAAAATTAAATTTTTTAAAAATTATTTTTAAAATACAAAAACAAATCCGGCGGCTGGTATTTCTATGATTCATCTTCTTCGCATCCTGTCACGATGACATAGCGATGTGGTTGCTTTTTCCTCAATATCATTAATATTTCAAATTGACATGAGATAATAAGCCGAGTGTGATGCAATTATCTTGGTTGACTCGCTCGATATGGTCGTGAGATATAAATCGTATTCTCCTATACAAAGTAAAATTGGAAAACACAGGACTTCTCGAGCAGCTTCAGCTGCTAAAATTTGCTATGGATTTCTTCCTTCTCAATCCGCTCTTCTTCCTTCCCAACCCGTTGTCGATCTGCAAAAGATGCATCCATGCAGCCTGTCTAGAACTCTTTGCTCTTCTATGCTTCTTCACACACCATAACTAATTGACTCGCATGAGAAATGGCGTGGTCAACACTGATATTTTCAACAGCAGTGGGGACTAGAGTCTATCGAACAAGAGAATGTTCTCGACATGGACTGAGACCCATTCAACGTTTTTAAAACGAAGACTAATCATGTTAAAGGTAATGAGGGATAAGAAAGTTTTCCCTTTTCTACTCTTTTATTTTCTCTCAAGCAATATAAAGAATGCGAGGATCGATGGATGATTTGCCTTCTATCACTGTTATTTTGGATTCAAACAGAAAAGATACATTAATCTGAATACAAATGATTCAAACAAATTTCAGCGTTGATTCATGGAATTTGATCCTCAAAAACTCAAGAAAACTTTACGAGGGCAGACTGGCAGGTTATTATGAAATGTCAAAACAATAAATAAATGGTGGCAGTTGGAGGATTGATACGGGAAACACGCAACGACGAAGACTCTCAGTAGTCAAAAGTCCTTTCCCTCTCCCTCCCTCTCTCTCTCTCTCTCTCTCTCTCTCTGGGTCAAAAGAAGTACAAAGGACAGACTAACTACCACAAAACCATGTAATCTTAAAACAATTGTTCTGTTCTTTTCCTTAGTATTTTTATTTTTTATTGCTATTATTTTAGTCTTTAGAAAGAAACAAAAAACCACCGCCTGTATTTCTGCTACATGATAAATATACAAGGACAAAGTTGTTGGAAGATTTATACTGAATTTGTTTGAAGACGAGGAAGCAGAGAATTTGGCCGAGGTAAACGTCCGTGACAAGTGTTCATCTTATCATCAAAAAGGTGAATCTCTCTCTCTCTTTATACTTGTGTTTGCTTGTCTGTAAGGAAGTGAATATCAAAATTACGTACACAGATGATGATGATGATCCTTCCTGGATTTCTGCAGGGTTTTGTTCTTGTTTCTTCATCTTTCTCCTTTTGACATTTCTTCGTTATTTGAATTGATTGATCATTCAAGGAATTTGCAGTTTGTCGATGATCCTAGTTTTTCTGTTCTATGTAATCAGTGGCTACTTCTGTGATTGTTTTTCTTGTACTCCTATCTTGGATTCTTGCTTCTTTTGTTTTATCAGGGTAAGTTCCTTTTGATCAATGAAGCTTCTTGAGGGAAAAAATACAAAGAATTTGCAGTTGCTGACTCTATGCAACAAAACCAGTGGACTAGACTTTAGGCTAATAATCTTTCAATTGATTCCTGCATGATGCATCATCCTGAGAAGTAGAAATGAGGAATATAAAATGTAATTTTATATTGCCCTGAAATTTGACACTTCAATTTTGAATGTGAAAGTTAATTAGATTGATGCAGCCAATGTTGAACATTATTTTGAATACACAGAGCATCATCCAATTGGAATTGAAGCACTAGTAGCACCATCTTAATTGCTTTCTAGTCCTTCAAATTTATGGCAATGATATTAGCCTAGTTACATCTTTCAAGGACATACCCCCCTACATATGAAAGCTCAATTTGTTTTTCAGGTGACCAGGGGGCATCTTTGAAGAGAGAATGACGAGTTGCTTCGGCTGTTGCAAGGATGATGATATCCATAAAGCATCCAAAACTGGACCATTTGTGCCAAACCACACATCAAGTAAATCCATGATCCCTAACTACCTTATTTTTCACTCATTTTTTTGCTCTTTGCCGAAACTGTGGAGAGATGCTGATCATATATATTGCACGATTCACATTTTCCATTTATCAGCTTGCTTAGCTTTTTTATCAAGTTATTAGCACCAAGATTTTGACAAGTTTGGATCTACATGTTATCCAATACAGGCATATCATGCACGTATTGGCATCGTGCCAATCCTTTCCTTCCTAATTTCTCTCTTTTCCATCTTCCATGGCTTCTAGTTTTAATGATATAAGTTGAAATTTGAATAGCTGTTTCGTATGCAGACAATACTGCTGCTAATCGCGTGAAGGAGCCTGTATCAAATAATGTGCAGACTGTAAACATTCAACCTATAGCTGTCCCTGCCATTTCAGTGGATGAACTCAAGGAAATGACTGGTTATTTTAGTACTGGTGCTGTAATTGGCGAGGGTTCTTCTGGAAGAGTTTACTATGCTGTTCTCAAAAGTGGTCAAGCAGCAGCTATCAAAAAGCTGGATTCAAGCAAGCAATCAGACCAAGAATTTCTAGCGCAGGTTAGGCATATGCACAGAAGTGATTGTGTTCAACTATGCTATATAGTATGCGGCTTCCTGAATAAGATTTTATCCCTTGGCACATGCCTTTGTAGGTCTCTATGGTCTCAAGATTAAAACATGCACATGTTCTTGAGCTCGTTGGTTACTGCGTTGATGGCCCTCTCCGTGTCCTTGCATATGAACATGCTTCTCAAGGATCCCTTCATGATATTCTACATGGTAAACAATACCATGGCATTATTCCTGTTTCCTATTCAGAAAGCTGCTTATGAACATCTTAAATCTTCTGTGAATGATTAGCTCGGAGTAACCTGGGATATTGCAGTGTGTATATTCCATGGAAAGTAGGAAGTAACTCATCCAAAGTCAAATCTTTGGGATGGAATTATTTGATCAGTAATTTTCATCTCTTTGGTAATACAAAAATGTTCTTCAATTTGGGTTATACAGGAAAGAAAGGTGCTAAAGGAACAGAGCCAGGTCCTCCTCTATCATGGGCACAAAGAGTGAAAATTGCAGTTGGAGCAGCAAGAGGACTGGAATATCTCCATGAAAAGGCAGAGCGTCATATTATCCACAACCTTGACATTAAATCAAGCAATGTGCTAATTTTTGATGATGATGTAGCTAAGATTGCTGATTTCGATTTGTCAAATCAAGCCCCTGACATGGCTGCACGTCTTTATTCCACTCGTGTTCTTGGAAACTTCGGTTATCATGCTCCAGAGTAAGCCTCTGTTCTCATATTTATGAACCGTAGGCTTTGCTTTGGTACCCAACCCATCACAGTGATAAAAATGGAAAATCTTTGTGGTGAGCCCTCTCTTAATGTTGAGATTGTTAACCATGCTGAAATTTGCCTGTTTAATGCCAGGTATACAATGACTGGACACCTTAGTTCAAAGAGTAATATTTACAGCTTTGGTGTCATCCTGCTGGAACTGTTAACTGGCCGTAAACCTGTTGATCATACACTACCACGAGGACAGCAGAGCCTTGTGACATGGGTAATACCCTTATCTGTTTCTGATTTTTACTGCTCTTGTGCTTCAATTTTCTGGGATGGTAGATTTGCAAGCATCGTTATAGCTGATCACTAGAACAATTCTGTGTTGCATTAGGCCACACCGAAGCTGAGTGAAGATAAGGTGAAGCAATGCATTGATCCTAAATTAGATGGGAAATTCCATCCTAGAGCAGCTGCTAAGGTATATAACTTCTGTAATATTCTGGATTTTTTAATTTGCGTCAATTGCTTGAGGAATGTTTAATAGATTTTCGTTATGTGCTGTAAACAGTTTTCTGCTGTTGCTGCCTTATGTGTGCAATACGAAGCTGATTTTCGACCAAATATGAGCATAGTAGTGACAGCTCTTCAGCCTCTTCTGAAATATCAATCTGTACCCGACCCAGTGAAACACTAAGCGTTGTGAATTCGCCTTGACCTCAAAATCTTCTTTTATAGAGTATGTTGTTGGTAAATGCAGCTGTGGAACGCCTGTACTGTGTAATCGATAGCGTTTACTCCATCTTTTACTGGACTTTACTTCGTCGACATGCAACCAATATTGTAATCCTATAGCCTTCCACTATCACCTTTGCTTTTCAATACTTGTTCAATATTGTACAGGTATTGAGCTTACCTGCCACATTCATGATCTGCTCACAAAACTTTGCCCTCCTGCCACCAATTCCTGTTGGCACCTGAAAGTGGCCTGAATATACTAGCACAAGATATGGGAGCTGTACAACAGGCAAAGATCTGAGCATATGAAAGATTTTCAACCCATAATATTCTTTACCTTTGTAAAAAATATCTAATACCATTAGTTTCATTTCTGCTCTCTATCAAAGAAGAGCTCCTGTTCTATCTCCATCTTTTGAGTCCTGCTCCTCAGAGATTTGATAAACGTTGAATCAGGTCCATCCAGCAACCCCAGTTTTTTGTTTCCTGGTTCTAAGGAAGCTAATCCAGTTAGCCTCTCCTTCAAAGCCTTCTCCCTTCTACTATCCTTGTATCACGACTGTGATCAGGCCAATATTTTCTTTCTCAGGTCTCTAGAAAAGCTCATCTTCTTGCTTCAGTGCATTTACTGCTGGATTAGCTGAGGAATTTAAGGTGTTCCCTGCATGCTTACTAACGGATGCATGCTAGACTATTCATGGAGATATAGAACTGAAGGCATTTTAGTTAAATCCTACAAGAACGAATGTGCGGATTATTGAATGGTTCTCCTGATTGGTACAACTGTAACTTGGCTGAAGATGATGAAAATGGAAAATCTGAAGTTACTGGTTTTATTGAGAGATTTACAGACCTCATTTTCACTCCCAAACTCGCGCTGACCACCACAACCCTCTCTTTGCCTGCCTCCAATTCTCCTCCACCACAATTAAACCACAAAACCAAACCCAAATATCTTCTGCCAAGACCCTCATATCTCAAGGCCACACAGTTCCTGCTCGCTCAAGACCACAACTTGAATGTGACAGCATCAAACCAACTCGAGGTCGGACTGTTCAATATGGAAGAGAATTAGCTGATGTTATTTTCGGATACTGATTTCCCCTTCTTTCATCATCCCCAACCAAAGTTGCAGTTGATTGAGGGGTGCTAAGACAGAATCATTGAATATTTGCTCATTTAAATGAATGGTTTTTTTAGTTCATCTCCACGAATATGCTTTGTCTAAACCTCGAAGAATTCTTTCTTGTAGCTGACAAGAAGTCATCAACTGCCTCATTTAGCAACTGAAACAGAGATGAACTGGATCGTCAGACCACATTAATCAAAGCTTATTAATCAAAAGAAGGTTGTTGAGGATCTCTCTGACCAACTTCAGTTCACCCGCGAAGGCGAAATACAGGGTGTCTTGCTCAAGTGAGCTTCATTTTACATGATTCCTTGTTTAAAAATAATTATCCTCTTCAATAGATAGAGAGCTGTCATTTAATAGACAGAAAGGTAGACGATGTAGATGGCAGCCATTAGGTATTCAAAAATCAAATTCCCTTTCAATATTTCTTATCTCTTTTTCTAGCCTTTCCATCAAGGAAAATTCTGCTGTAATCCTTTGAACTAAACCGATATTGCTATGACCCAGAAGAAATATTGTGAAAATGAAAAAACAAAATAAAAAATAAAACCAAAAATCTCAAGATCTGTACACACTACACACCACTCCTGACAAGGGTGTTCTACCACGAAGGCAACTTGGAGACACCGACTAATTCTCTACAACATCTATAATAGATGCGGAAAAATTGACACAGAGATATGGGAAGCAACCAGCCTCAATTGCTTGCTACAGCTCCCTGCCCTCATTCTCAACTTTTAGGCAGGCTCAATAATTTCTAAGGTCGAAAGAATGTAAGCACTGCCCCTATGCATGCGCTCAGCTTCTATAAACGGTCCCCAAGTCTATGCTTTGTTGTTCCTTCTCCCATCTGACTTTGAACCCGGATTATCACTCCTATCAGTGTCAGAATTAGGCTGTCTCACCCTCCCCTGCATGGCTTCTCCAGCGCCTCCGATCCTGAATTGTCCATCCAGAAGACATTTTCAGGTTAATCTTACAGATACTAACTCAACATAGATGTAAGACATTCCATATTGCACAGAACCAAAAACAGATGCTGTGTTTAAAATTCTTCTAAGCAATCCATATAACAATGCTAGGTGGAGGCCAAGTGACCAACTTAGTTTGAATTCTAAAGACGATTTCAGAATCAAACCTGTCTAGGTATAGGATACTCCTCTGATTCAAGCATGCGAACCACTTGGCTCATCTTTGGTCTTTTTTCAGCATCTGGATCAACACATCTTAAAGCAGTTAGAAGAGCCCGTTTAAGGGCACTTGTTGCTGGTCTATTCTCTATCATGGGGTCTACCACCTCTTCTGAGCGCCTTCCTGCAACCATCATTTTCAACCATTCCACCAGATTTACCTGAAAGAAGAATAATTTCAAGAGAATTATGAACGTTGATTCCATTTTATGTTTCATAGGACAGTGAAATCCACATAAACAAGGAGCAAAGAAGACTGCATGATGGAATGAATAGAGCTTCTAATTTACACCCTCAGATTCATGCCTCTACACCCCCTGCATTGACAATACTACTCAAGAAAAGCTAATATAATTTTAAATTCTAGAGATTAAAACATGCCAATTACTGCTCCAAAGCAAGGGGCTTGCTGCTTTTAAGTGGAATTCGATTACTTTCTGGAAAGGGAACATTTATTGTATACCTCATTCTCAGGGCGATCATAATCCACTGGATCTCTCCCTGTAATTGCTTCCAAAAGCACGACCCCAAAGCTATAAACATCACTTTTCTCATTCAAAAGGCCAGAGTTGGCATATTCCGGAGCAACATAACTGAACAGTCATTGATTAGGACATTAATCTTACCATATAAAAGAAAAAAATATTAATATGGAAGAAAACCCAAAGGAAAGATTATTTTCTATCAATGGCAGAGGAGCTTTAATAATACAATCAAACTTGGATACAAAAGCCAACAGAAAAGAAGATTGAACTGGCATGCCACTAATTTGCATGCAGCTGATTGAAAGAAAGCACTCACCCAAAGGTACCCATTACTCTAGTAGTAATATGACTTTTTCCAGCACCCAGCAATTTGGCCAAACCAAAATCAGATATCTTAGCATCGAAGTTGTCATCGATCAATATGTTGCTTGATTTTATGTCTCGATGCACCACTTTTGGCTCAATGGCCTCATGCAAGTAAGCCAGCCTGCAACACGCAATTGGGAGTGAGAAAGTAACAGAATGCAACATTAACGCAAACAACTCAGAATAAGGTGAAAATGAACTTACGCCTTAGCAGTGCCAAGGAGAATTTTCATGCGAGCCTCCCACGTAAGATATCCATGTTGACGCATACCTCCACGGAGCCATTGCTCTAAATTGCCGTTGTTGACATACTCATATACCAACATCCTGAAATTAATGCATCTAAGATCATGCAAAAGGTGTTGTTCTTTTTAAACACAACTGATAACAGCAAGCAAATTCTGGATCATCAATTGCAAGATATTTATAAGCAATTTGATGAACTTGAGACTAGACATGTAACTGGGATGTCATTACATATTTTCTGTAGTTTTATATACAAAGAACCATTGACAACCAGCAAGATCACAAAACAGTATAGTACAGATTTTTTCTGTAAAATTGTAAATACAATAATCTAATTCATAATTAATTTCATTTTTAAAAAATAATTCACAAGACAAATTTTAATTATCCAGAAGTATACTACATTATACTTCTAATAAAACATTAAACTAGAGGCATTTCTGTGACATTCAGAATGTTATCCTCCACTTTCTACAAAGAAATCTAGCTAAAAAAAATCTACCTTTTTTCCCAAATAAGAGAGAAAACAGGAAAGGATATGATACCTCTGGGTTCCTTCCATGCAATACCCTAGAAGTCGAACAAGGTTTTTATGACGTACATGACCAATAGCCTCCACTTCAACTCTAAAATCTTTATCAGCTTGTCCTCTGTAAGAGAAACATTAAGAGACCATCGAACTAACTTCCACTCTGCAAAATAGTCCAGTGAAAAATTTATAGGATTATAAAATAAATTTGTCCCCAACTTACGGATTGTTAAGGAGCTTCTTAACAGCCACAGGAGTCCCATTAATCATATGACCCTGATAGACAACTCCATATCCACCATCGCCAATAATGTTATCCTTGGAAAATCGGTTTGTTGCAACTTGCAGATCTCTGAGGGTAAACCAATGCCCCCATCCCAACTGTGAAAATTCAGGCAGGCCAGACAGAGGTGAAGGTGCGGTCAAAGGATGTGAAGAAGGCCCGTGGACAGAAGCTACCTTGGTGCCCCCCTCTTCTCCTGATTGAGACCCAACACCAACTTTCTCGACATGATTAAAGGAGCCCGATTGGCTGCTATCATCACCATTTTCTAGTTGGATCAATACTTTATCTGCTTCTTCTTTGTCACCGAACTTGTCATGAAGGCTGGGGAAACCATCATTATTTGCTGAATTTTGATCAACACCAATCTCTTTAATCTCCTCTGAAACCTTAGGCATATAGCTAACAGGAGGCATGTTATTTTCTCTTCTCGATTTCTTTCTAAACGATAGCCACAGTGAAACAACCAGGACAAATACACAAACCAGTCCCAGACAGACGACAATTATCACCCACAACTCCATGCCAACGTATTCCTTGGTTAGGCTATTCTTAAGATCAGAAGCCATTTTGTTTGGATACCAACAAGCCTGCAAACAAGGTGGGAAGGTAAACAATTTAAACACCACAAAATCCATGTATTCAACAATTCAAACACGCGTCCAGCATTTCACAACTAAAGAATTAGCAGACTGCACTTGCAGATGTTGCAATCCAACTTTCGCATCAACAAATAAAAACAAAGACCTTCCTTTCATATAGAACAGAAATGCCACATAAACCCTCAACAACTAGCAAAAGATAAAAATAAAAGGAACAAGCAAGATACTCATATACAAGCACCTTTCATTTACTCTAGTGGGGGAAGATATGGCATGTCGGCAGGGGGATAAGAGGAGAAAACAGAACACCATAAACACAAGCACGTTTTATTTATTATTCAAAGTTGCATCAAATCATAATTGAAAAGGAAAGAAACACTTCAAAGTTCTAGGTAACAAGATATCCAATAAAAAAAATCATCTTTCTTTCTGAAATCACAAACCTGATTGTACAAAACCTGCCTTATCCCGGCACGACTTCCTTGCAATAGCAGGCAATAAAAGGGGTAAGCAATAAAGCTCTAAACTTTCCTCTTTAAATCAAAAACCCAGATGGAAATAAGGCAATTGGCATTCGCTAAAGCCACCCACATTTTAAAAATCTCTAAAAAGAAGTAGGGTATTCCAATTCCGGGGTGTTGCCTAATGTGTAAGAGGATGTGGAGTTGTCAGTGGTAGGTAATGAGGAAGGGCATGCTTTACATTACATGTTTTTCCTTCTTACATGTCTCTCTCTCTTTATATATCGTTGTAGTGTCATAGAAGCATCAATTTTAGAAGTTTGAAGCTTTCTTTGCTGCTTCTTCAGATCTTTTTTTTTATTATTATTTCTTGAATTTCTTAATAAGACCTTGAAGGTGACAATTAAACAGAAACTTAACCAGAGTATAATTTTTAATGTAGTTTTTGTGTGTGTGTGTGTGCGCGCGTGTGCGCGTGTGTGTGTTTTTAAAATCTGGTTTCTGTCTAGGTTAATGTTCCTTTGATATTATATGTTCAACGTTGTGAAGGGATTGATTCGGACAGCAAGGAAAATACCTTCTAGACATGTATAGATGTTAAGAGAAATACAGTATTTATTTAAAAAAGAAGAAATACAGTATTTATTTTTAAATATACGATTAATATATAAGAACAAATTCTTTATCTTAACCTAAGTTGTCTAGAATTAAAATCCTAAATCATAATAGAGGAGAAACCCACTTGCCATATATATATATATATATATATAAAAGGAAGATGGGATGAGATTATGATTACACGAGAGAGCAATCAGCGTGATTGGAGATTGTGGTAAAGCGTGAATCAGTGAAAAGGATAAAGGTCAAGATGAACAGATTAAAAAAGAAGAAGAAGAAGCAAATATCATATCTTTCCTTGCACATTGGTTAGGGGAATTCATAAATTTTTCTTCTTTTGTCGTTTCAAATCTGAATGGCTTGAAAACAGGGAGGTTTTGTGGTGGTGTTAGTCAACGAAACCGACAGGACACCATACTAGCAATCTACAATGGTCTTTTGTATGACCAAAATAACCTTGTTTTACGAGGTTGATTCTAGTTAGGCTAAGAGGAAATTTGGTAACGAGGTTCTGTCTGTGTTTTATTTAAAACACAGATGCAATCTATTTAGTTAAAAAAAATATTTTATTATTCATGAGTTCCATACTATTTTTGCGTTCAAAATACAGGGGAAAGAAAAGCAGACGAATGCTGCTTCCTGCGCATTTCATGCAAATTTAATTAGCACAAATAGTGGATAGCCATGCTCCACTGTTCATGCTAATTAATTAGCATGAACAATGGAGCATGGCTATCCACTGTTCATGCTAATTAATTCATTAGGCTCTTCTATTTGTTCAGAAAAGAAACGAAAGATAGAAAAACATATTTGATTACGATTAAAAGGAATAGTGTAGCATACTACATGCGGTTTCGATCGGATCGGTCTAAAGCTCAAAATACATTGAACCAAGTCCGACTCAGTAAAATAAAAAATAAAAATTATTTTTTATTTTTTAATTGTGTTTTATTCAAAAAATTACTGTTTAATATTATTCAATGACACTATATAAATTAGATAAAGATCACTTGATGACGTAACATTTGTAGAATTTAATCACAATCACAATCCTAATTTTATTCTTGATTATATTTTATCTGATGTTGTTCCGTGCTTAAAAAAAAAACTATAGTCATTGTCGGATGTATTTCATGCGTGATGAAATTGTAGATAGTTTAATGGAACAATTTTTTTATATATATAAAGTATGATTTATTTCATGATGTAATAGCAATAGTTAAATCCACAATATTTAAATTTAAAACCATCAATATTAATATATATTTTTTTAAATTATTTTATAACCTCAATTTTAAAAGCATTCTTAACCAAACACATTAAACTATTTTTTTTTCAACCTCAATTTCAATCACAGTTTTAACCAAACATATATTTTTTCAAACTAATCTCAACTAAAAATACTTTTTATAAAATAATTTTTTTCAAATTACAACCATAACGGCTATCGAAATACCAAACACATTCTCAATTCGCTTGTTTTTTGCACTGCTGCGGTGGGCGATGTTTTGCTTCCATGGTGGATTTATTAAGAACATGCCGTTGTATTTTTATCCTGAAACAGTAATGAAAGAATTTTTTTTTTTTTTTTAAGAAAGGAGAAGGAAATGCTGGTTTAGGGGTGAAAAATTGAAGGAAGAATCAGGCAGGGTAGTCCCCACAAGACAACTCATAAAGTTTTTGCAGATTTGTCAGAATTTCAATAGTGCCTCCTAAACTATTATTATTAATCAGCATGATTGCTTGCTGTTATAATGAAATCTCCTGTCCCTCTGCCTCTGATATGGAAGGTGTGAGGGAATAATCACGGTGGTATGGACGGGGGAGCTGCTAAGGGTAGATGACTGAAAGGGAAAGAAACGCACAATGCCCACATTGATTTTGTGCCATTCTATTATCCCGGCCCCTTGCACATTTATTTATTTAACTCTTGCAGATTTGTCAGAGATATCCTAAGATATCTTCATTTGGCAACATGGATTGCACCTGAATAGAAATGCTAAATTCCAAAAATTAATAATATTTACGGTGGAAAATCAATGGTATTAATTATTATTTATCTACCCCAGAAGAGGAGCAAGTGGTGGTGATCAATATTTGGATTCATCAACGTTAATTAAGCTGCATGCTGATGAGATGGGTCCAGGTTGAATTACCGCGTGGAAGCCAGATCCTAAATTAAGCCCTATAGGTAGCTCCTCCTCGGGTTGCTTCACATGCATGTGAATTACTTGTTGTTTTCTAGTATTATTAATTAATTACCGATACAAGAATACTAGCGTGGCACGTTCATTTTTAAAACAAAAGACGAGGACTTATTTGCTTTAATTTGGACGCAGAATCCATTCCCCAGCTAGCAGGCCCCGCCAAAAAGGAAAAAAATGGAGCAAGGATTAGAGCTAGCTTTGCGTTATATTATTTGTCGTAAACCCTACTTTAGAGATTAAAAGTTAGATTGATTAAGGAGAAGAAAGATTGATCACTAAATATATATGTGGTGCGTGAGGATTCGAATCCTATGACTAGCTAGATCTTCTCGATGGGGGTAAAACTGACAAGGACTACTGATATATCATCAAATTAAAACCAGAATATCGATGATCTTGCGTTTCTAATTGCCAGCTTGCTAATTGTAAGTCTTGACTTTGGATGCTTTCCGAGATGGATCACAGTATACCAAAATCAACATCTCTAGAAAGAGAATGAAGATCGATGTGCCTAGCTCCTCGGTCGTCGGTCGCTCCAAGATGGAGAAAACATTAAAAGCTGTGTTCTTGCTGTTAATATACATTAATGTCGTCATACTTGGGTGCTGCTGGGTGCCTTATTCCATGTTTGAAAATGACATGTAACATCTTGCCACTAAAAATCAAGATTTTAATTGCAATATATATATACATGTATGTATTGTGATCACCAGCATTTAATGACCTTCTGCAGGTTAATTGGTTCCATTTTCTATATATATATATATATATATATATGAACAAAGACTTGTAAAAACAAGAGTGCTGCATGCGAAGCATTGTCTTGTGTTGTAGTAACAGTACTATATAAAGAAACCTCGTCCGCCTCAACCCACTGCAGATATATAGATTCCTCCATGGCGACCCAATTAATGAAGTGATCATCCTACCTAGCTAGCTAGGTCAAATGTGAGAATAAATGGGACCCAAATGAACTCTAAGCGATTCCAAATAAAATAACCCAGGGGGGTTCTCATGCACGCACTAGACACAGTCAGCAATTCGCAACTTGTCTCTCAAACAACATAGGCTTGAACCGGATAATTACGAGCCACCAGCATAGATTTGCTTCCAAGTATCTTACGGAACAAAAATAATAACAATAACAAAACAAGAATCTCTTGACGCTGAATTTTAGGTTATGGGAAACCTCCAGCGCTTTCAAGCCATTGGTTTGCTTTAAATGTACATATATATATATAGGACATAATTTTCATCTTTCTTGGCTGGTTTATATGGTAGTTGGCTGGCTAGCCCTATTATTATTATTATACAGAGAGGAATTAATGTTCTTATGATGCTGGTGTGCTACGTACACTACAACTTTTATGATCATATATAGCTAATTAATGCATTTATGTAAGGTTTTATATATTCTGCAGTACCTAGCTCTAACCATTAATGTCATAAGGGTGGTTGAAACTAACATATATATATATATATATGTCAAATGTTTCATTCGTAGCTTAGGCAGCGGTTAGGTGGTTGCATCAAGTTGTCTCGATCATGTATTGATCAGCTCTCTCAACACAAACGACAACATGTATACACGCATCTTGCTGATTTAGGGCTAGAGAGATCAACACTTTGGAGGCGCAGATCACTGTACGGTGGAGACAGGAATAATATTGGTATGAGAAACTTGAGGCCCAAGATTCAATACATATTCATTCAATTGTCCATTCACTCGTGTTCATGACCTGTGAAAAAACATAAATCAGTGCCTTTGAAGTATGGCTAAAGATGTGATGTGATGTCTTCCCAGCTTGAAACTTGAAGATGCCTGCATGATCCATCCAATCGATCGCCCTATAAGTATACAAGGCAAGTGTCACGTGAATATTAATTCATAAATTTTATCTATTAATTAGATCCATGATGAATAAATCAAGTATATATAAGTATCGCCTAGCTAATCCAATCCAAAAATACATTAGATATATATAGGTAAATTATTTACACACTCTTTTTATTGAATATACATATATTGACATATATGTTTGAAATATATATTAATTAATACATGCACATATACTCCATATATATTTAATAATTAATAGTATGTAAATAATTAATGGGTATTGAAAATCCGATGATAATTCAGACTCAAATATCTCCTTTTTTATCGATATAAATAAATACTAATTTCGATTTTGATTTCAGCTGTAAATAAATATAAACGTACGTTAAAAAAAATCCATCCATGTTTATTTATTGCCATTCACAGGCAAGAAAGCTCCTTCTTTTCTTGGTCATGTAAATATAAATACCTTGTGTTGGAGACGGTTTAAATCCGAAAACGAAATGAAGCCTACGGGCCCACTGTGATCTAAAACTGAGGCGTTGGATCAAAGTCAACTTTAAGGACCTAAGCACTGACAAGATGCTAAATGTGTGCGTGCTATACACGCTAGATAGATGTCAAGAATTCTTTTTCCTTTTCCTTTTCCTTTTCTTTTTTACTAGCATTCTCTCTAGCCAATGTGTCCCACACGCTAGAGATTTGGTGGATATTTCATGATAGAAAAGAAAAGATTAAAACACATACAAACGTGTTTCATTAAGTAGATAAAAATAAAAACATTAAAATAAATTTGTGTGTGAAATAATTTTAGAATAATTTTTTATATTTTAAAAGTAAAGGTTGTATATAGGATATATCATATCTCATGAGATAATATTTATTATTTTTTATTTTTAAAAATATTCATGTAAAAAACTCTTAATTAAAAAATTATTGAACTAAAACGTTCATGTGATTATTATTATTATTATTATTTTAAAACCTGACATAGAAATTAATTTTTAGGTGTTAATTCAATTTATATTTTAAAAAATTAAAATAACATTATTTTAAATAAAAAAATTAACAGATTCTTAACCTGAGTTTTGACTAGGATAAAAAAAAAACATGTTATCATATATTTTATGTCTTCAAAGTACAGAGTTTTACTTCAAAACTATCCTAAATATTAATTTGTTTTATTTCTTTATCCTCATTTTTTCAACCACGCATGGTTTTATTTTTGATGTCAAAATACGTCCGCTGCCTGAGAGCTAGAACAAATTAGAAAAGAAGGAAGGAAGGAAACTTTAACTTATATTTCTCTACTATCTTTCAAGATCTAGCTATCCAGACAACCTTTGTATTTGGTTAACTCTCCATCAGGTTGTTGCCTTTTTTTTATTCGTAACCCCTTGACCAATTTTTTATCTCCTTTAGACAGAGGAAGAGAAAGAAGAGCCCTATATATATAGAGCTCTTCTTTCTCTTCCTTTATGTAGTCACTTTTGTACCATATAATCTCTTATTCAACAACTTGTTAATTTGCACTTGGCCCTTTTCTCTCTCTCTCTCTCTCTCTCAATGTAAAGTTCTAATTCTTTTATTAAGTCTATTCATCTTGCACCTCTCTTTTTTTTTCTTTTTTTTTTTTATCTCTTTATAGATGTCACTCGTTCATCCATCCATTATTGAGATTTATCCCTTATTTCCACATATTTTCTTTAGTATTTTAAATGCTTTTTTTATACTATTATATTAATATCATGCAAGAGATATCTATCATTAAATAATATTATACAAAAGATATATATTTCTCATTAATAATATGAGGAGAAAATAACACTTCAACCATTTTATTCAAGCAACATGACAAAATTCATGAGCTATACATACCACTTAGATAAAGGGTTCATAATTTCTATTCTTTAAGTATTCGTACTTTAATTTTCATAACAATTATCATAAAAAACAATAACAAATATTCTTGTCCTTGGAATTTTAAACTCATTCTCTTATTTATTGCAATACCTTACTAAAAAGTTACTGATTTCATCATTTGATGGTACCTAAACCCGACAAGAAAAGATTGTTTTGTAGGTATTAAGTTTTCTATCACCAACTATCAATTTCATAAACTTTGATTACTCATCGTTCAAACACCAAAAAAACATCATTCATAAATATATTAGATTTTGAAACATCATCACTAATAAAATCCTTGTTGTGCATGCAATTTATAATATATTATCATTTCTATCTTTGGTAAAAAAAAAACAAAAACAGAGAAAGAGGTGAAAAATCAAGTTCAGAAGTTAGAAGATTGGTTGCTTTTGGAGTGCAATCAAACATTTCATCTCTATATTATTTTTTTATTAACATGGATATTTGGATTAACTTGCATACATTTTGACTAATTCCACGGACCCTAAAGTTAACAACCGTGTAAATCTCTGGTGACCCTAAGATTTGTGAGACTCAAACTAGTAATCTTTAAGAAGCAAACCTAGGGTCTGATCAGTTAAATTATCACCTTCATGGTTATTATTTATGTATTATTCTTTCCTTGTAAGGTGGAGTCTCGTATCATTAATTTATAACCCTAGAAATCTACCAAAGAAACAAAAGGATTCGAGAGAATTTTTTCTTGTTTGGCTGTGATTTTAATTAGTAGATAGATAAGGAAAAGGGCAAAGAGAAAGGGTCGGATGGGAGCGCATGGTCGGAGTTTGTTCAATGCCAATTCATGGATATGGCTCCTCGGTAGAATTTAAAACCAGCAGGAAAGAAAACGGTTCCCAATCAAAATGATTAAACAATGAATAATTATAAATTTTGATTTTTATAACCAATCTAGTCTAGTTCCTTTCAAATTTGATTAAAGGTAAGCATCTCTTTTTTATTTTATTTTATATTTATATATATATATACTCACGTTTTGAAGCTTCCAATATTCAATTCCTGGGTCTTTTTTTAAAAAAAAAAAAGAAAAAGAAGAAGAAGGGCTAGTTTCGGGTAGTTGATATGTTAATTGAGATTAAGTTTATTTATTTTTTAATAATATTAAGATTATATCTTCTATATGTGTATTCAAAACAATTTAATAAACTGTTTTAAATGCTGACATCAAGATTTGGAAAGCAATATTCCTATTTATTTAGCGACAGTACATATAAGACATGTTAATATAAATAAATAAATAAATAAATAAAGGGATATTTTAAACTGTAACAATTTATGAGGCTACCACCACCACAAGTCAGAATCAGAAAGAAAGGAACGCCCCCAGTAATCCAAGATTAGAAAAAACTCGCTAAGCCCCTCCCTCCCCACCTTTTGTTTTTTCGAATAACAAGGACAGCGCTACAAATAAAATACATCAATGAATTATTAGGATAGTTTCAATTTTGCAACTAATTATTATTATTATTATTATTATTATTATTATTATTATGTTATCAATTTCTCCATTTCTCAATCAAGGATTACTTATATCCAAACTCAAAATAAAAATAATACCCGAATGTAATTCAACCTGAATACAAGCAGGTACGAATTTTTAATACACAAACCCACTTGATCAAGTGTCGGGTACCCATCTAGCATTCATAAACCGACCCAAACCCGAGACTAAATGCTATAATTCACAACGATTTAGAACATAACCGGCTTGATATACTTGTAATTCTCATAGATTTTAAGGTTATTAATTTATTCTGAATTAGTTTCGAGCAGACCAAAAACTCGAAATTTTAAATTTTTGCTTTCAAGTTTAACTCGAATTACATGAAACCCCATTAGATCTAAAAATCTCTTATCCAT
>Ga0325414_1001972_pt1 | contig 20387 bp, 6 predicted proteins | sample PopdelMetagenome_8_FD_206183 | JGI IMG/M metagenome (GOLD analysis project Ga0325414, IMG submission 206183) | Populus deltoides microbial communities from Bellville, Georgia, United States - Leaf-PdKOR-R3 | ecosystem: Host-associated > Plants > Phyllosphere > Phylloplane/Leaf | place: USA... | reverse complement strand
GAGGAAAGCGTTGTAGTTTTTCTCACAAACACTGTGGATTGTTACAATATTTCTCTAAATGTTTTTTATTTTATTTTATTGGGAAAAGTGTTATAGTTTTCATTCCAAAACATTGTCAATTGCTACAACGTTTTTTCTCATAGATTTTTTTCCTTCCAAAATTATCTTTGTTGGTTTTTTTTAATATTAAGTTGGTAGAGAATTTAGCTTTGTAATTTTTTTTCTTTTTATTAACTGAAAAGTTAAATTATGTGGCGAAAGCACCGTATCTTTCATAACATAACACTGTAAATTGCTATAAATCATTTTGTTCAGTCTCTAAGTTTTGAATCGCCAACACAATTTTTTTTTTGTCATGGAATATTTGCTCCATCATACTTTTAATTTTTATTATTTATCTAATGCTAATTTATAATTATAACATTATCAAATATATTTGTTATATAAACCCGCAGCAACACATGGATATACCATCTCGTATATGCTATAAGCGATTGCTTACATGCGCGTGTAAAATCCTTCTTATTCATTTTGCACTTTCAAAAGAAATCTGTGGGCATGTGAGATGGTGAATGGTTTCGGGTTGTCATCTTCAAGCCCATATACGTAGCAAGCCCTGTTCTATTGGCCTTGCCTCCATCAATGGCTCTGGCCTAGATATCTACAACTTCAATTTACAGCAAGCAACAATCCATGGAGGTAGTTGAGAAAATTAAACTTCCAAGAATCCAAAATTTTGACTTCATCCCTATTGGATGAAAACTGTATCACCTAAAAAAGCAAATGGACATGCATAGAACTTACATCACCTTCAAATTGTACTATAAAAGGACAAAAGTTCAACACTTCTGATACACATACACAATTCTACCACTCTCTTCCTTCCAATAGGGCCAATCATGATACTCTGTACTCTCTTCTTCATTATTTTCTGCCTTTGTAAATTGGTTTTCCTGAAAAGAGAATCCTGTTGCTACATGCTGGCTTACGAGTGCTATAAAGCTCCAGAGGATAGGAAGCTTGACACAGAAACTAGTGCAAAAATCGTCTTCAGAAATAAGAACCTGGGGATAGAAGAATACAAGTTTCTATTACAAACTATTGTGAATTCTGGCATTGGTGAAGGAACGTATGTCCCTAGTAACATTATCTCAGGCCAGGAAGATTCCTCAACTCTCAAAGTTTCCATTACGGAAATGGATGATCTCATCTTTGACACACTCGACAAGCTCTTTGCCAAAACAGGAATTTCTCCATCAGAAATTGACATACTTGTTGTCAATGTTTCTTTGTTCTCTCCTGCACCTTCTCTAGCAGCTCGCGTTGTTAATCGTTACAAGATGAGATCAGACGTTAAAACTTTCAACCTCTCTGGAATGGGATGCAGTGCGAGCGTTGTATCCATTGATCTGGTGCAGCACTTGTTCAAGTCACACAAGAATGCATTCGCTGTTGTTGTGAGTACAGAATCGATAGGTCCAAATTGGTACCAAGGCAAAGAAAAATCCATGATGCTCTCAAACTGTCTGTTCCGTTCAGGAGGTTGCTCGATGCTCTTCACAAACAACAGCGCTTTAAAACGTCAAGCCATCTTCAGATTGAAACATCTTGTACGTACGCATCTTGGCTCAAAAGACGAATCCTATGGATGCTGCACACAAACAGTAGATGACCTTGGCTATAAAGGTTTTCTCCTTACTAAAAGCCTTAAAAAATCTGCTGCTCAGGCTCTTGCTTTGAATCTCCGTGTCTTAGCACCTAAAATGTTACCAGTAAGTGAACTAATTCGCTATGTTTATGTATCTCTTCGAGAAAAGAAAACCAAAAGCACCAGTATTCAAGAAATGGGAGCAGGTTTGAATCTGAAGACTGGTGTAGACCATCTCTGTATACACCCAGGTGGAAGGGCAATTATTGATGAGGTTGGGAAAAGTTTAGGCCTTAGTAATTATGATCTCGAGCCAACTAGAATGGCACTTCATCGATTTGGCAATACATCAGCTGGTGGCCTTTGGTATGTTTTGGCCTACATGGAGGCCAAGCAGAGGCTTAAGAAAGGTAATAAAATACTAATGATCAGTCTCGGTGCAGGTTTCAAGTGCAACAACTGTGTGTGGGAGGTAATGAGGGACCTGGAGGATGTCAATGTTTGGAAAGACAGTATAGACCAATATCCTCCAGAAACCACAGTCAATCCATTCATCGAAAAGTATAGTTGGATCAATGAAGATTATCTCAGCTTTGTTAGATTTCACTAGATGCTACTCCTGCCCAGATCTTTCCTTCTTTTGAACCATCCTGGCATGATTTCTATGTTTCTTTTCTTTATGATTTTGAGCAACAGTCGGTATCAGAATATCCTTTGTTTCTTTTAATACTGAACTGTAGCAGTTGGTGTGAAAGATTGATGTATCTTAGTATCTCAATGCCCACATTCGGTGCGGCATCAAATTTCTAGTTATTTCTTCATGGACTTGGTGTTTTTTATTGCAAATTCTCTCTGAATTTCTATTATGCCATCTTTTCTTATTTTGTTTTTCCTTTCCCTTTTGGTTAGAACTTTCAACTTCCTGTCATGCTAGATGGATCATTCTGGCCTGGTTGATGAGAATGGGCAAGTTTTTAACAAAAGCAAAATTAATAATGTTCACATCCTAGCTCGATAAGAGCATGGTTATATCCACCTAAACAATAGAGATTCATATCGATGTTGCTTAAATCATGGGATTAAGACACCTGTTTTTTTGCTAACTTATTAATCTCACCAGCTTGTTTGTGAAATTTATAGAGGCAGAGTGGTTCATATTTCTACATGGACCTTGTTTTTTTTTTTCACATGTATAAGCTAAGCTTATAATTACTGCAATGTGACAGAACAGGGTGATGGAAATATGTTTTTTTCCTTGTATGCTCACAACCTTAGAAGACTGGAGACATCGGCCTTGCTATCAATTCATCTCAGCATGCAGAAGCACCTGGTCATTAGAGAAGAATATTTACGAATAAATAATGGATCATAAATGGAAGCCAGTTTATTTTACAGGCCTACCGTAGCCATTGCAATATTTGAGAACTGTCGCCATTGCTTGCATTGCACATGTCTATCGTCAACTATTACATACTGAGAAACAGAATTTCTATGTTTTCTTAGTTATCACTTGACAACCATCAGTCCTGCTGTAAACTCAACACAGTTTATAGAAGGTTTTCAGGAATGGCATCTGGACCGTGCACGTTGCCATATTTACTGTGACCATCCAAAAAGTAAGTTGGAGTTTTTGTTTTTTGTTTCTGGGCAATGATCATTGTTATCCTTAACCCTATTACTATATTTTTGGTACAAGAAAGATAACTAAAAATCTTGCTTCAATATTAACTAGCATCTCTAGGGCTAGGATACTGGCTTTGGCTGTTGTATGTTTATTATTTTGGTTTAAGGAAGAGTGATTTTTAAAAGAGTTTTTGTTTAAGAATATATTAAAATATTTTTTTAAAATTTTAATATCAACATATCAAAATCTTAAAAAAAACAATAAAAAATATTAATTTAATATTTTTTTTAAGTTAAGCATGCTTTTGAAAGGTACCCAACATTGTTTTAAAGGTAAAAACAAACAGTTTTTTTTTTAAAAAAAAAAACTACTAAATTCGAATGAAATGGTAAAAAAAATTTAAGTCCAACAGTTTTTTGGGGTTAAATTAGGGTTGAAATCCTAACTAAATTAAGCGAGGCAAAATTAACCCAGTGATCATAATATAGACCCGCAAGAAAATCATTAAAGATACTATAAGATCTATCAAAAAGACTCTGCACAAACTATGATGTTATTAACCGAGAGTTTGATCTGGGAGAAGAATTTCTTTATTAAAATGATGTTATTTTGTTAAAAGAAAAAACCTAAAAAACAAGTTGTATTGATTACAAAATAATAATAAATTAACCCACCAGTTGACAGATTAATCCAGCCGACATGTGATCCGAGTTTGAGCAGGATGATATAACTATGATCTTAATTCGCATGGCAGCGACCATCGTTAAGCTCTCGATGTTTGTCCCTGCCATTGAGTCACCTTTAATTTCTGTCGTGGAAAGTGAAAATACTTGCTACCTGCTCAAAGGAAAAGGCATTGATTACGAGAGTACTACCTCTGATACACATTGAATTCACATTACAGAGCCACCTACCCGCGCAAAAACTTGACTTAATGCAAAATAAATTTGTCAGATGCGATGGATAGAAGGAAAGACGGGAAGGGTAAAGTAGAGCGACAGAGTGAAGAAAGGACGCATGTTAGATGCCACTCATCTATCCAGTTCTTAGGCTCTTAGGTTAGAGAGAGTAAGAAAGTCTACGCCCACTGCATGCAGCACAGTATGGCTTCCAAATACCAGCTGCAATTTCATTTTGAGAAAATGTCTTCAATATATAACACCAGCTTGCACGCCCATAATATACTGAGCAGTGATAATTGATCTCTGATAGGCAACAGTATTTTGGGAAAGTTTTAAGTTACATCTCTTTTCCTTCGTCAGTTGTTGCTTTCATCACTTTCTTCTAATATTTGCTGGCGCCTTTGCCTGTCAATAAGTACAATCATTACATTCAATTTCTTCTTTCTTCAGAAACACTAGCCATTACTGTCTTGTTAACCTGTCAATAGTTAATGCCAGCACATGCCGAACCGAAACTTAAGCTTACCATCATCTTAAAATTTCAAGCAACCCGTACCAGTATCAAAACAAAACACCATGGGGCAAAACCAGCGACATTCATTGATTTCACATAAACAGCAGTATCCAAAAGCAACCAACCAGACAGGCAGGCCCAACCACGGGTTTGTTTTTGAGTTTCTGTTGGCCGAAGACAGGTTTTGATTCTTGAAACAAATTTTCTAGTTGATAGCATCGGCCAAGCACAAATCACTATTTCATTACCGAACACCTTAAACTGTAAAATCTCACCTCAGACACGACTTTGGTCCGGCAACCGGCTCCATAATGGAGGAACTCGAAATTCAACTTAATTAATGGGGGCCTTCACAAGATGCCCCCCCCCCCCACCTTAAATATTAGAAGATATTACCACTGTATCTTTTGTAAAAGGTGAAAGAAAAGTTTGCTCTGTGCTTAACACATGGCTCCATGAGTGCAATCATGGCTTCTGTCCTCTCTTTTATTGAAACAGAGATGCCAGCCTCATGCATGGTTCTTCCTTCCGACGTGGGATTTTCCTAACAAAGCTTTTCTATATCAAATTAGCAAATATTCCTCCATCTTGTTTGTTTATGCAACAGAAGTGTATATATATGGCAAAGCGAGTTTCCAATTCCAGAATCAGAACGTGATACCCTTTACTATTCACCCAGAGCTTGCATATTTAACGTATTTGTTGTCAGGAAAAAATTATCCACACTTGATGCATATGACTAAGTTCGCGGCTTTTTTTTTTATATAATTTTGAGAATTGTTTTAACTCGATTTTAAGAGTTTTGAGGATCTATTTTAATCTGGTAAACATAGAATTTCATTTACTTTTTAATATATCAGCTCTCTTTACCATCCTCACATTTTAGTCCCTGTGACAAAAAGTTTGAGGAATAAAGTCCCTTCATGTCAATTTCTTTTTAAAAAATTAATGGGAAGGCTACCCGTATCCAAAAGCTATATTAGCAGTAAAGCAGTACCCATTTCATACTCAGCCCATTACCAGCTCTAATCTTCTTCTCGATCTAAGAAAATACCAAATTATATTTAAGAATATAAAGAGAAACCTGAAGAATAAGATTGAGAAATGTATATCATAAACTACCATATAAAAGGGATCATCAACCCACAACTCATTTAAATTATCATTTTCTTAAACATTAGAGGGATTCGATCACTCTTTCACCTCTAATCCTTGCTTGAGATTGCAAGTCTGAAAAAAATCAATCGACTTGATAATATCTCTGCCGTGAATTAACTTGTTCAGAAGGGTTAGTTTTTTGTGCTGTAAATCTTTAAGGTTATGAACTAAACACATTGAATATAGTTAATTGCTTTAATAATGCTGAGTAGAGAGTCCTACACGAGATCGCTTTTGTTGCTGAAGAAAAAGGAGTAGGAGACAGCGAAATATGGCGTGAGCTGGTCTGTACGGGCAATAAAGAGGGTGCGAAGGGCTGCTTCTTTTGCATATCCTGATGAAGGTTATTTCTAGAAAAACATATTTTTTTAGATAATTTAATTTTTTCTATTCTTTATTATATATAATATTTTTTAGTTTTTTTTATTTAAAATGAATATTTTCCCTTTATTTATTTCTTATTATTAGCGTTCTTTAGTTTTTTGTATATAAATAACTATAATAGCTTTTTGGTAAGAGAAAACAAAAAAAAAATTAAATATTTTAAGATTTTTCTTGTATTTATAATGTTCTTGTTCTTTAGGGTTTTCAAATGTAACAAACCTTTTATCTTCCTCCACCTTCGTCACTTCCCCAACGTAGCCGAGTAGTAGCAACTTTCGCATCACAAACCCAGAGAGGTTTCCTTGTTTGTCTTTCAAGAGTGGTGAAGGCCATTTAGCAACTGCAAAAGGCTATTGATTCTGGGTACAAGCCAGGCATGCAGCTAGTTCTGTTTGGACCATTTTACTTCAAGCTACGAACCCTCCCAGAACCTTAGATTAACGATTTAATGTAGCATTTCGTGGAGTGATTCCTTGATGAAAGGAGGAAGAATGAAAATTACAGATAAACATGACCGGATCCTCTTCCATGGAGCAAGGAAGATTGAGAAGAACGGAGTGAGATGAGTGCAAGCGGAAAGTTGAGAAAAGTAAAAGAGCTTATCGTGTTTCTCCGTCTCACATCGAGAGGAGGCAGTCTAGAGCGAGGTGGCCCAAGTCAACTGTGATTTCGAGCCCAGCATACAGAGGTCAAAGTTCACATCAGCTGCAGTAGTGCGCCCAGCTAAGTTAAAAGGCCGGCATTGTATCTCTCATGAGCCTGTGGGGTGGAGGATTTAGAACTGGTAATGGATCCTCTACTGCGGCTCCAAGCTAAGGTTTTCGTATTAGGAAAGCAGTTGTAAGGGTTCAACCAGCCCACTTTCTAGCTATTTCACCTGTGTGCTCTCCTAGATAATTTTGTTTTTCAATACTAAAAAAATAAAACATACAAGTTTTTTTAATATGTTTTTTTTAATTAAAAAATTTATGTATATATCTAATTAAATAAATTAAAAATTATTTATGCCAATAAATATAAAAAAAAATCGTTAATGACAAGTAAATATTAAATTGAAAAAATCAAGAGATAAATATAAATCAAGATATTTAATCTCATAACACGAAGTATGTATGTAATTGTGTTCATAATTTTATTTATTTGAATAAAATTTTTATATAATCAAATAATTACTCGTGCCAATAAAACAATATCCACCCAATAAAAATATTGTTTTATTTTATTTTTCAAAATATAATGATGTGAACATTTCATATCTATATTTAACCAATTAATTCAATTTAATTAAAAATTTTATTTTTTAAAATGGTAGATTTTTTTTTAAAATAATAAATAAAAAGACCTGGGATAACCCGGGATATTAAAAATACAAAAATATCCTAAGAACCATTCTTGAAAAAAATAAGAATTAAGGTAATATAGTCATTTACTTGTTTACCAGAAATGTAAAAAGACTTTATATCCCCACCAATATGACAATAATTAATGAATCCATATAAAAAAAAGCTCCTACTACCATCAATAACTAGTTATTTGATTTGTTTTTAGAAGGACAGAAAAGTAATTTTATTGTGAATAAGCACAATGTTTTTCTCATGCATTTTAAATTTTCTTATTATTATAACTGGTATTGTAGGTGAGTCGTGAATTAAAATTATGGGAAAAATAAAGATGTGTTTAGTAACATGAAACTATTTTTTAGTTTTAGTTTTATTTTTTTTCAATAAAAAAATTAAAACACATTAAATGAAAAATTATTTTTCTTTCACTAAAAAAAGTAAAAAATACACTTAAATTATAATTAATTTTTCATAAAAATCAAAACCATGATCTATAATAGTTATCTTAATATTTTGTATTTATAATTATATGAAAAATCAACACGAGGAGTTTATATTGTTAACTAAAAAAAATTATATTATATATACAATAAAAAAATAAATTCATGATGTTGGTTAAATATAAAAATACAAAGAACTATTTTATATTGTTAAATTATATTGGTATGTAAAAAATCATATTTTTTTATTTGAAAAACATGTAAAACAAAACTGTATAAAACCTCTAAAATATATTTCTCAGACTCAATATAAATTTTAAAAACTAAAATATTAGTTTTTTTTAATTTATTGAATGAAGAAATATAATATTTAAATAAAAAATTTAATTTTCTTTCTCTCAGCTATATTAAAAAAAAATGAAAAAGTAACGACACTGATGGAAGCAAAAGTTAAAAGGTTTGTCATGTTCCAAAACCTCCAAGGAACAAAAAAACATCATACGTACACGATGAATACAAAAAAAATTTAATTTAACTTATTTATGTCTTCACCTGTAAAAAAATAATTACAACAATATATATGAAAAAAAACTAGAAAACCTTAACAGTAATAAATAAAAAAATAAACTAGAAAAACATCATACTAAATAATAAAAAATAAAAAAATATTTTCTTAAAAGAAAATCTCGTACATCATTATCTCTATGTTGGTTGGAGCTCATCTCAATTTTAATTTTTGATTGATTAAAAATCACTATCTATCTAGAGCTTCACTTTGTGTGTTTTTCACCCCACCATGGGTTATTAATGGTTTCATGTAAGTTATTTCACGATAAATTTTTAACACAATATTTTCATACGAGCTATTTTGTTGCTGGTCTTAGTACTAGGATTTTAAATGATACAGCTAATGTAAATATAAATAAGATACTAGTTCCTTGATATTATTATTTTTAATTCATTACTACACCAAACATGTCTTGTTATGCAGTCTCTTCTAACTATAATTATTTTACAATACACAACAAAACAAGATAAATATTAAAAATTATTAGATTATAAACCAATTGACATAATCATTTGTCATAAAACAAAAGTACTATAGGTATAAATAAGAAACTCTTATAACATTTAATTTTATTAATTCATGTCTTTATTTTTCAAAAAATTATGGCAACTTTTTATATAAAAAACTGGAAAATACTAATAACACTTAATTAAAAAGTAAAATAAAAAAAATGTAATCTTCAAATTAAAAAAAACTAAAAAAATTATCACAGTTAAAAAAATACCGTCAATTAATTTGTTTGTGACAACCAAGCGATCACAAAAATCCAGTTTCCTTTTTACATTTTTCTCTAGCCCGCCACAACATTTCTTGGAAAGAATTCTTAGATGTCTGTACGTGGAATCGTTTTGTTCTTAAAAATATCAAATTAATATTTTTTTTAATAATTCTATGAGTTAATATTAAAAAATAAAAAATATAAAAGAATTACTATAATATATTAAAAAAAAAAGAAGCACTTTTCACAGTACCAGAACACTTTCGAATCGCATTATTGCCAAAACGCGAATGACAAGGACCTCCATTGCTACCTAAAGTCATTACTCATCTTACTGCCTTCCTTCCACGAAATTTCCATCTTCACACTTTTTCTTGTTATATTTGACTAATCTTTTGTTATTACCATCTCTCACACACGCAACAATTCTCTCGCTTCCTTCAAACTTCTCTCTTTCATTCGCATGACCCTCTTCACTAGCTAGTTCTAACCATGGCTTCACCTTTGGAAGAAGGTACTGTATCAATCTATGCACACATCAATTTCTGTTTCTAGATTCTGTCCAATGATCAAGATCGAGTTCTCTTCATCTCCTTTCTTGCTTTTTTTTTTCTCAGTTCGCTTCTATTGATGGTAGGAAAAAAGAGACATGTTTCGCAGCTAAATTCAGAAGTAAACATAACAAAGTTTTGATTTTATGTGATTTTCCCTCGAGACCAAAAAGACTTTTGAATTTCTCTCTGATCAATCTACTTTTTTGCCTTTTGATATACATTTTTTTTTTCTAAGCAAGTCTAAATCTGCTTAGCTTCGAAGTAAGATGGAATTAGAAAAATTGTTTGCTAAATGCTAATAGATTATTAGATCCTTGAATGTAGTAAATCATGTATCTTCACTACTGCCCCTATAAAGTTTTTCTCCATTTTTATTCGAGAACAATATTTCTTTCTACCTATTTTCACTTGAATCAAAGCTAAGTAAAAGAACAAATCTAATTGATGTATATCAAAATTTTGTAGTATTATTTTGATTTGGTATGATTTTTGTGATTATTTAATTGATGGGTATTTTTTTATAGGGAGGGAGAGGGATTTAGAGAAGGGATTAGTGCAACCACAACTAAACCAAAACGCTCTTGCCGAGCCATCACCAACACCATCGCCATCTTCAACATCAACTGCCCCAGCTCTAGTTTTATCGAATTCGGGCAAACGAATTGACCAAGCTGGGAAGAAGAAGTATGTAAAACAAGTCACTGGTCGTCACAATGATACCGAGCTCCATTTGGCAGCTCAGCGCGGCAATTTGGACGATGTGCAGCGGATTCTCAATGATATCTCAAAAATGATGGGAACTTCGAGTGGGGATGACTTTGATGCAGAGGTCGCAGAGATAAGGGCATCAGTGGTTAATGAAGTGAATGAGTTGGGGGAGACTGCGCTGTTTACTGCTGCAGATAAAGGTCATCTTGAGGTGGTTAAGGAATTGCTGCAATATTCGAATAAGGAGGGCCTCACGAGGAAGAATAGGTCGGGGTATGATTCGTTGCATATTGCTGCCGTCCAAGGGCACCACGGTAATAATCTTCAGCTTTTAGCATTTTCTTGTTGCTCCTAGAAATTTGTAGATTTTGATCGTTTTTAGTGAGATGTTGCTTAATGAGAGTATACTATCTCTTGATTATAGTTGAATGATTCTGATACCCTCATGCATTGGAGTTCTATAGTCACTTAAATTAACCTTTCCACAAAACAATCTAATATATCTCAAGAAATCTGGCTTTTGGTTGTTGTTTTAAAACACTTTTAAACGGCTCTTTTACCTGTGGCTTATGATGATTATGAATCTTTAGGTTCATGTTGTATTATGATTCTTCAATAAAGTAGATAAGGTAGCTTTCCAGCCTTCGACTGCCTTGAGAAAATACGAAGCAAACATGCTGAAGTCCTAGTAATTGAATCACCTGTGCTCAATTAGTGATGCTGCTAACATCATTTGTGGGTCATGAGCGATACCAGTAATGCCTTTATTTCTAAAGTCACAGAGAACAGGAATATAATTAGAAAGATGATGAGTGTCCATAGTGGCTTTCCCAGGGCTGTTTTCTGTATAGGATGTCGTTTTGGTATTCCCTGGTTGCTTCTACAATCCTTTTGGAAACTTCCATTTCATGAATCATCTTCCTTTCACCTATTCCCAAAGAGTTGCTAGGACTGGTTTCAGTCATGTCTCATCTTTTAAATTGAAGATTGTTGGTCTTGGGGACATGTTTTTTTATCTTGCTTCTGTAAGAAGTTGCATAGTGAAATCTTAATTCACAAGAATTCTCATATAGGCTACCATGTTATGTTCTCACTATCAATATGCTTTATAAAAATCTAGGGAACACATGCTCACAAAAATTCTTCTATGCCAGCCATTGTCCAAGTGCTGCTGGATCATGACCCCAGTCTGAGCCAAACACATGGCCCATCGAATGCAACTCCTCTTGTATCTGCTGCTACAAGAGGGCATACTGCAGTAGTCATTGAATTGCTGTCAAAGGATGGTAGCTTATTGGAGATTTCTAGATCTAATGGGAAAAATGCGTTGCATTTAGCTGCTCGACAGGGACATGTAGATATTGTAAAAGCATTGCTTAGCAAAGATCCCCAGCTAGCACGGAGGACAGACAAGAAAGGGCAGACTGCTTTGCAGATGGCTGTAAAAGGGCAGAGCTGTGAGGTGGTGAAATTGCTTCTCAATGCAGATGCTGCGATTGTGATGCTTCCGGACAAGTTTGGCAACACAGCATTGCATGTAGCAACAAGGAAAAAGAGAGTAGAGGTGATAATTTTTAATCTTTCTCCCAAAACAAGAAGCAATATCTCAGTATCAAAATGCTTTTTCTATTTTTAATTTTGATCATGTTTTTTACAAATGCTTGCATCATGCTGGTGGGTTTTCCAGGTGTTATTCTTAGTTTCTTACTATGTTATAACACACACCCCACCTCCTGAGGTTCTGGCATCATATCGAGTGCTCGTTATTTTCCATCTCATTGTTTAAACACCCACCAAGAATCCTAAAATATAATCAATCAGCTTTTAGTGGTTTAACTAACATCTCAGGTTTGATTCTTCTTTTCCAGATAGTGAATGAGTTGTTATCACTCCCAGACACCAATGTTAATGCTCTGACCAGAGATCACAAAACTGCCCTTGATTTAGCAGAAGAGCTGACCCTTTCTGAAGAATCATCAGATATAAAGGAGTGCCTTTCTCGCTATGGTGCTCTTAGAGCTAATGAACTCAACCAACCAAGGGATGAGTTGAGGAAAACTGTTACTCAAATTAAGAACGATGTTCACACACAGCTGGAACAAACCAGAAGGACCAACAAGAATGTCCATAATATTTCAAAAGAGCTTAGAAAGTTACACCGTGAAGGGATCAACAATGCCACCAACTCTGTAACTGTGGTTGCAGTGCTATTTGCGACCGTTGCTTTTGCAGCTATCTTCACTGTACCCGGTGGTGATAGGGATAGTCCCAGTGGTGATAGGGATAGTGGGACGGCTGTGATGGTGACCCATGCTTCTTTCAAAATCTTCTTCATATTTAATGCTATCGCTCTCTTCACGTCCTTGGCTGTTGTGGTGGTTCAAATTACTTTGGTCAGGGGTGAGACAAAAGCAGAGAGGCGAGTAGTGGAGGTGATTAACAAATTAATGTGGTTGGCTTCTGTGTGCACATCAGTGGCTTTTATGGCCTCCTCTTACATAGTGGTTGGCCCTAAACATGAATGGGCTGCACTGTTAATTACTATTATTGGCGGTGTTATAATGGCCGGAGTTCTTGGGACCATGACTTATTATGTGGTGAAGTCCAAGAGGATTCGCTCAATGAGGAAAAAGGATAAGCATGCAAGGAGAAGTGGTTCGAGTTCGTGGCATCATAACTCAGAATTCTCTAATTCAGAAGTTGATCGGATCTTTGCCCTTTGACGTGTAAATCTGCAACTTTTGGCAACTGTACACTAGAAACATATGGGAGTTGAGAGCAAGTAACCAGAAGCCTCATGCTTGATAAAAAGCAGCTGTACTTTCAACAGTTACTTTGATTTATGTTGGCGGATGACTTCCTTCTCGAGCCCAAAGTTGTAGATGTCATGTACTGCAAAAATGAAATTCCAAGGCTGCTGCATTTCAACTAGGATCAGCATAAATAAAAAAGAAAGGAAGCCACCCTTCCTGGTAATATTTCAGGGTGGGGGGACATTCTTTCAGGGACAATTTCAATGCTTTGAGGACTGCTAGTTATCCTATATGATCTTCCATCTGAGAGGCCAAGTTTTGATGTTGCTTGGAACACAACAATAACTGCAACTGGTCTGCAGATTATGGGATACTTCTGTTGCCCTCGAATGTAAAATTAAAACTAAGCTCCTTGCAAGATTTCAAGTTCAGTACATGGTTTGTATTAACTGACCCTTTCTGTGTGTTTCATTTCATCTGGTATTTTCAGGCCAGCTTCCTTTCACTGGGAAATGAGACGGTGAGACTTGTATTAAATTACTGTCCAATGCAATGTATTTATTTTAATGGCGCATCACATGTAACGGATAAGGTATCGTGGATTGAACGTTGCTGTGGAGGAGGATAATTCTCCGAGATGTCAATCAGGCTTAGGTTTGCTTGTCAGCCTAGTAGTTCCTAGCTGTTCCTTGATGCAATGAAAGATCCATAGAGGGAAATAGACAAAAAGAAAAAGGATGGGAAAACGTATCTTTTTTTATTTATTCTTTCTTTTTCGAAGCAAACAAACTAGTTGTCCAGAATGCACTTAACCTGGACCGGCGGCTATACATGGTGCATGTGTGAATGTGACAAGGCTGTTTGTTTCTTTTGTGTTTGTATCATGTCTATCTCGAAAAAAATATATTAAATTAATATATTTTTTAAAAAATAAAAAACAATTATTTCAATATATATATATATATATATATATATATTTTTAAAAAAATTAGCTTTTAAAAAACACAGCACACAAGAATTCTCTCAACCTGCACCGGCGGCTATACATATAAACGCGTGAATGTCACGTGTGAAAAGGGTCAAGAAGACGACTGGTGTACAGAGAAACGAGAATAAATAAGAGGAGGAGGAGGAGATGATGCTCTTTGGCTGGAAAGAAGTAAAAATAATTGAAGAAACAGGAGATGCATCTCTAGCCAACCATCCATAATGTGATTGGTCATATCCAAAATCTCACACCAAAGAATATTTCATGCCTAATTATATATATTTAAGCCTTAAATTGGATAATTAGGTTGTCGCTTTTATTTTAATCAATTGAACCAGACATCAACTCACCTCTAATTTAACTAATAATTAGGCTGCGAAGCAGAAACGGAGGTAATCTTTTATATTTACCAAGAAAATATAAATTTATACAATATATTTTTTTATAAGGGATGGTGAATTGTTGTCCTATTTCTCATTTTAAATAATTACCTGGAAACATTAAAATTGTTATTATTTTATTACTGGAAGTTAAAGGTTTAAATCTTATTAAAGATGAGATTACATTAGGAATGAGGGGGGGGAATTCATTGCTTAGTGTACATTTTAAAAATGCTCTTTTTTTAAAAAAAAATATTAAAATATATTTTTTTAATTTTTAATATCATCACATCATAATTATAAAAAAAATATTAAAAAATCAACTTAATGTTTTTTTAAATCAGTCATACTCTTCAAAAGTTTAAGATAATTCTTAGTTTTTTTTTTTTTTTTTTTTAAAGAAAAGGCCCCATTTCTATCTGTTGGCCCTATTAGCAGTAGCAATTGAGCAATCGCTCTTTAGATTTAGGGAGCCTTTTGGGCAATTTTCTCCATCGACTCTTGAGGCTTGAGCCCATTAAAGTTAGAGAAAATTCCTGTTCTCTAAAAAACAAAAGCCCATAAATAAAACGGCGCGTTCAAAGTGGATTACGATTTATGATTGCGAGTGCACTTCTCAGATTGACGAAATTGCCCTTTGAAATCATTCAAAATGGGAACTCATTTTTGGGTAGGATGAGCGTTATTATTCATGCGTGTATTTTAGTTTTGCGTCGGTCTTTGATATGATTTATTTATTTTTTGTTTTTTATAATGATCAATGATCATCATGCAAGAAATCAAGTAGTTAAACTTGTAATAAATTAAATGCTGCTGTACTGTTGCTGCATCATGATTTCTATAATGATCAACGATCATCAGATATCTTACTCACGCCTTGGTTAGATTGCAGTCTAAACACACTTCTTGATTTGTTTTCAGCAAGTAGTGGATCTTCACTTTAATGCTTGCTGATATGCTTCATTGCATGAGTGCAACGAGGTGATTCTTGTTGTCAGCCTTTTTCTGATCATTTTAATCTGCTTTTTTCCTGCTTTATGGCTCAGGAGATTGCTTCTAGCCTCTATTGACTGAAGGTGGCCATTAAGAATCCATAGTTGATGGTGCTCCCCCTTCCCAGATGAGTTACTGACCCTCTGAACATCTTCAAGATTATATTGTGGATTCCTCTCTTCCCCATATCCTCCATTCATATTTTCTTTCCCGTGCGTGGACATTCTCTCGTTCAAGAGTGAGGGACAATTATTGAAACTGTTCGGCACTGAGCAAAACGAAAGCCCTTGCGCTTCCTGTTTCGAGGCTGCTAGATGTGAAGAGTGCTTGATCAGTGAACTTACGAGGAGGGAATTTCCCTGTATTCTATGATCACTATTAGCATCAGACTAGGTTCAAATGCAATCCTTTTCCGTTGCGTTGATGTATTTCAAGATGTTGCCATTATAAACACCCCTACGAAGTAAAGTTTCTAGTTGCTTGAGCTTCATCTACTATCTTTTACCTGACTGCTAGTAAACGTAAGCGTGCTCTTGCTCGATCTGAGGTACTTATATATTATCTTTAAGAACAATTGCAAAAGGTCCTTCTAACTGGGCTGCTATATCATGTCTTCTTTCACTAAAAACAACGCAAACATTTCCCACTGTTGATTCTCGATTTCACACTTTCAGAATCTGTATCAGGTTTCACCAGAAAGCTTGTACTTTAACCCTGAATCATGGACCGCTATTCCGAAAGTGAGGCACGCAATTATGACATAGTGCGATAGAGAAAGATCGAGCGCATTCACATCTGAACCACCTACAAGTCTTTAATTTATAATTTCTGATCAAACAAACAGGCATGTGAACCGGCAGAGGTTAGTTTATTTCATATTTATTGGGGCAATAGAAAAATATTTAGTAACAACTGAGTGACTTATTTAAGTGGTTTCCAGCAGGTATGTAAGGCAGCCAACCATTAACTTTCCTCGTAGAAAAACCTGAACTAGCCTTTCCAAAGCCTTCTATGGCTCCAATAGCGCCAAAATCCTGGCTGACATGTTCACTTAGTTTAAGGTCAAGCACACCCACTAAAAAAAAAATTAAGAGAAGGGAAACGAGCCACCTGAAGATTTCCTCTTTCTCGTATGGTTATAATATTTCTTTCCTCAACTTAATTAATAGGTTTGACATAAAAAAAACCCCGGGAATGTATAGGCATTATTTTAAATAACGGTCGTTATACAACGAAGTCATCGATCATTACATCGACCATTCCTCTACCGATGTATTCTTACATCTTATAATTCCGACATATCACTTAACCCCGTTCATTTTCGACGCAATAGCGTTTTATCAGGGAGCTATAATGTATTTGATGTCTTATAATAGAAGAAATAATTATAATAAAAATATAAAATAAATCTATCTTGATTCAATTTTAATGTAGATTTTTATACTTTTAAAATAGAATTAATCATATATTTAATTTATTTTCATTGTTATGTCTTTTCAAGGCTTTTATGTCTTGACACAATAACCAAACATTACTTAATAAATAATTTATAAAATTAATTTTTTACTAAATTTTGTAGTTATGTAGCCATGGTATATTTTAAAAAATAATTTTTACAATGAAAAACATTATCGAAATCCGTGATACACGGATGCAATCCCGATCACACCCCCTGTATAAAACTGCGTGTACAGGGACTGGTTACTATATAATTTTTCTACAACTAGTTGAACTTCTATGTATTTTGCTGGAAGAAACCACGCCTTTTTTCCCCATCAGGAGTCGCTTTTCCTTGTTTACATATTAAATGCGGGTTGGTGTCTCTTAGTTGCTGCTAAGAGGCAGACAGATGGGGTTTTATATCCAAATCATGACTTAGATCTGTCACCCTATCATTGGCTTGGACACAATGATGTTTTATCTTCGCCTGGTCTGCATCAGCTTCCACCTTTCTGTGCTTTAGTGTTTTCAAATGAATGCTTACAGAGCTGCTGACAAGTGAGACTCTATACAAGCAAGGTCAAATTATTAGAGAAACTTAAGATGGTGAGAAGATCAATTCTCTTCTTTCTCATGTTGAAACTTAATGAAACAAAGGTGAATGTATTAATCTTCAAGAATCATGTTGAAAACCATGTCGACAATTTCCTGAATTGTTTCAGGACAGAGATTTTATTTCACGGACCATTGGCGCGTGATGACTTTTCACCTTTTCCATCGTGTTGGACTGCAATTTGTTTGTTTCTGCTAGATATTTGTGATGTCCTTTCTCCTTCCTCTGTACTGAATTATTAAAACAGATAAAATATGTCGCCTAGATAGTTAAAATCTGACCCACATCATTCTCAGGTTGGCTAAGAGCCAAGTAAAGCCTAAACTTGGAAAATATCCTTATAATTGAAATCAGAATTCTCAAGTTCTCTTGAACTCCCCTGGAAACGGGAAACCTCTGGCAATGCTCTTTGAAACAGTTTGATACTTTATAGGAAGGGAATATAAGATAAAACGATGTCTTTGATTTCTGCCTTGTTTTAATCTTTGGCATTTGCCTGAAAGCTGAATATTGCATTTCTGTTACTGATGTCTTAATTTCCCAAGGTTGAGTTTAGTTGGCTAATTGAAACTGTTAAAGCATATGAATTGAAACAAAAGTACTGCAAATTTGAACATGTAAGATTGCAAGTTCCTGGAGTGCTTCTTGAATATCTCTGGTGAGTAAAAAGCTTTGGCATTCTTTTGATAAGTATCATATTCTTTAGCACTCGTTACAATATTTATCGGTGATCATTAAACCTTGGCTTCAAGGAAGAAAGCATTTATTAGACATTTTCATAAGCTACCGCAGGATGATCTGTTCTAGCAGTTAAAACACAGACTAGACATATGATCGATATAACAAAACCAGAGAAAGGAAAGCATTGGAAACAAAGTTATAATTTACGCTCTCTTTCTTTTTCTTTATAGGTAAAGATCAGCCTCTGCAAAGAACTGGTCTTTCTTGTTCGTCACATATGGAAATCCTGGAAGCTGATAATGCGAATAAATTGGCTTCATTTACAGTCTTCCTCGAATGGTGCAACTGCTGGGACTGTTTGCAATGTGCAATTGCTCCTTGGATTGGGTTCTCAATCTCAGATTTTGCACTGCTGCTTCTCTTTAGAAAAGGCAACCGGTGAGCCCCGTTTGAACTAGTTGAGCTTGAAGACGATGATGACGAGTCAGATGATGATGAAGATGATAGAGACTTGTTTTTTGGATACCTTTTGATGGCCATGGAGAATGATCTCCTGTGGAGGCGACCACTGCCGTCCTCAGTGATTTTTTGTATGTTCTGCATTGCAGTAGTTGACGTTTGGTATTTATCCTTCTGGATTTGTCCAAAAGGCGTCTTCTTTGATGGCCTCTCATATTTGTTCAAAGATTCTTTGGCTTTTGAAACTGTCACTTCATCTGCAACTTTTGTAGCCACTGTACATGAATCATCTGAGCAACTAGACTTACCAAACAAAGACCTGAAGTAGGCCCGGGATGCCTTCAGTTTTGAACCAAGCGAGGACTGTTTGATCAGCTTAAGCTTCTTGGTCCAAGACTTCTTTGGGTTTTCATCCATGAAACCACCGATTTCACTTGAATACTCAAAGAAATACTCCTCTGGATTTAATTCTCTACTGACACAACAAGACTCGGAAGGTGAAATATTGCAGGATTCAAATGGAGTACTGGTTGAAGTCGGTGTCGTGGCAGTTGTCATTAGTGGGGTGCTAAAGCATTCTTCAAATGTATCTTTTCTATGATCATATTCAGAGTTGGATTTTTCAAGGATTTTTTCAACCATTTGTAAACGTGGAGGAAGGTGAAGGGGAAGGAGCTTGCCTTTGTAGAAGAGCTCATCAGCTGGGGAAGTTGTGGTGTCTTTTTCTAGGGGAACTGTGGACATTTGGAACTCGAACTCTATCGGGAATGGAGGGGAGCTTATGGAGTGGCAGAGGAAGTTGGAGCATGAGCTTACTTCCAGATCAATGTAGCCATCATCATCACCATCATAGTCATATGATATGAGGTCGTTCATGGCCATTTCTAGCAACTCGAAGAGTTTTTCAAGGTAATCCTCAGGGTTGTATGTGTGGAGTGACTTGTGGGAGCTGAGTTTGGTGAGGGGGGGAGTGAAGGGAAGTGCACCATTTAAAAGAGCGAGATGATGATGCTTAAGAATCATGAAAAGTTCTGCACTGTAGACAATCGCCAGAATTTCGTATGCTTCCAAATATAAAATCCAAAATATAATGGAAGCTCCTCTAATGGTCCAGCACCGAACCATTTCTCTATTTCTTTTTCCTTGAATTTATATATTCCGAGGCTCATTAATTCACTTTGCTCTTCATTATATTATATTAAGCAGGAGGTCTTGTCTTCTCTTCATTTTCCTTTAATAAAGTTGATTTTAGGAAGAGAATAATGGAGCTCGTTACCTAAAGAATTAGTCGAGTCTTGGTATATTGTTTGACAAAATTCTTGAGAAATATAAATTTAACGAGAACTTCAATAATTCACGAGACAATCTGAAATGTTGCAACTCCCACCGAGGAGTTTATTAATGGCAACTCTCACTTCTCTACGTTTTTAACAATCTATCCTTAATTTGCTGAAATCCCAATTTAATTATGAAATGCAAAGGATAGTGATTAACATTTCAAGGCTATTTTACCAGTTTTTTT
>Ga0325414_1001971_pt1 | contig 20391 bp, 14 predicted proteins | sample PopdelMetagenome_8_FD_206183 | JGI IMG/M metagenome (GOLD analysis project Ga0325414, IMG submission 206183) | Populus deltoides microbial communities from Bellville, Georgia, United States - Leaf-PdKOR-R3 | ecosystem: Host-associated > Plants > Phyllosphere > Phylloplane/Leaf | place: USA... | reverse complement strand
GACATGATCTATCTAACATGGATTGTAACAACATATGGCAATCCTAGGATCTTGGCGTGCACCCCATTAAATAAAATATTTGTAACAGGTAATGACAAAATGTACCTGAACTTTCTTGGCACGCTGCAGACATTGATGGGGCTAAAAAAGTCCCACCTCCATTGTCACATGCATGAAATTGTGGTTTTTCTTAATGGTGATGGTGATTCCTTTTCTTTTCTTTGTTTATTAGGTTTTTCTAAGGTTCATTTTGGTGCTTTACCCTACAAAACAAGCAATAAAGAGGGAAAAGAAAAAAATAAAAGCAAGGAATATTAATTGTTAAAAATACAACTCTACAATTGAAGATATGCTCCGAGTCCTGCGCTCTCTTTTCTCTTTCGAAGGAGGAGTTGGAACAACATTTTACAACTTAAATTAATTATTATTTACGTTGTCTCTCTTCTTCTTCTTCTTCTTCTTCTTCTATTTTTTTTTTTTATTTGCTCATCAGAGTATATTAATGATTTTTAAAAAATTAATTTTTAGATTTATAGCTTGTGGTAATTGGTGTTAGTAAGTTCTTCCCTTAAACCTAATGTTTAAGACCTAACTCATGAGGAGACGGACGACAATGCAGGTTCTACCAAAAGAAAACAGTAAATAAAGAAATAATAGCAGCTTATATAAAGAAAATTCGACGAACAAAACCATAGCGAAAGCTTGTAAATAATAAACTTACAAAAATAAGAAAGATATAATTGTTCAGCATAGACCTCCTTGCTGTATGATACGGAGCTCGGCAGGGGAAATAATGAACATAGGTCTCCTTGAGTAATAATATGTGGCTTGGAAGTTATTGTTTAAGGAAATCTTTTATTTAGGAAAATCTACAAAATCATAAAAAGAAGAAGAAGATTTCGATTTATTGATGAAAAACAGTTTACAATCTTGATCATTGTAATCTTAGTTGCCATATTTTACACAATTCTCATGTTATTTAAAATAAATTTATTGTTTTCAAAGATAAATTTGAAATAAATAAATCAATCAATCAAAAACAATGACATAAAACACGACTAGATATATTCGGTCAGGTTTAATTACTTTTATTAATTTGGAGATAATGATTAAGATTATTAATTCATTCTAAAAAAGAAACGTTTATAAGTAACTCTGCTATTTAGTTTTCCCATGCCATTGAATTCATCGTTTAAAGAGAAACAATTTATCTTCCACGGCTTTCAGATATTTCTATCGTATGTTTATTTTCATATTTATGCGGACACAAATACCCTTCTTTTTTCTTTTGAAAACGAGAATCTTGTATGAAATTAATTTGAACCGCAGATCCTAAGCTTCATGGCCCAGTATCTCTAGCCCATTACCAGAGTTTTTCTTTCTAGAAGTTAGTTAAATTTTTTTGTTATTATTAAATATTTTTTTATTTTAAAAAATATATTTTTAACATCAGATCCAAAAATATTAAAACAAGAAAAAAATTCAAAATTTAAAGAAACAATGTGCAGTTCCAAACGGCAAATAAGAAAAAAGCAAAATAGCATCCTGCCAACTGGAACCCATGAATCATGCAATCTTCTCAAACCTCAGTTTTAGAATCTTCCATTTCTTCTGTTGTGGTCCTTACAATGACTCAGAGACCCTTTCGAGAGGCACACACCCTAAAGTATAGGACACGCGGTAGCTCCAGGTTACCTTTAAGAGTTATACATAATATACCTTTGAACCAGGAAAAGCCAGGTTTTCGAATTGAGATTTATTACAGTGATTGAATATTTCAGGTAGCACCTAGAGGATCACAAAGCTGCTGCTGCAGCCTGGACAGAAACCACAAAACTCGGTCCAAGCATCATGTCAAGAATCTCCCCACTCCGATGCCTTATGCTCTCTTCTATGTCTACAGCAAAACTGGTTGATGAGGTAACCCGGCCACGGCCCTGCTACGGTCAAAATAAGAGCGGTGGGAAACTTGGGCCAGCCAAGGCAAGGCTGGAGTGAGAAAACATCACACCCAGGCAAGGTATCAATCTAATGCCAAAACTGTGGCCATTTAAGATGAGCTTCAGTTCTTAACGCGTCCATCTTCCCATTTTCATTTTCATTGTCATTATCTTCCTTTTCTTGTGGGCACGATTCTTAGCTGCAACCTGTAGCTTCCTCTTGGCATGCCGCACAGGGTTGGTAACAGCCATGACTTTTCCCTCCCGCTTCCTCTTTTCCCTCCTTACCTTGATATTCGTTCGTATGTTGCTATAAACCTGTACAAAATTCTCCATGCCTATAACTTTTCGTATGCGATCACAAACCTCTTGCGCTAACTGCTTCAAATTATCTGGAAGACAGGCCAGCCAATTCTTATCAAATCTCCATGACAAGTATCATGAAACACAAACGAGGCAGTCAGGAAAAACAAAATTTCAACACAGGTGAATATAAGTTCAAGCAAATACACCACATTGTTATAATTTAAAAAAACACAACCAAAATTCTTCTCTTGTTAGATAAGTTCAGACAACCCACCACTGTTGGTGAAACGGACATCTTCATGATTGATACCCGCAGCAGATAGATCTCACCAATGGTGATATGAAGAGTGTTTGGAGAGACCATAATTTTTTTCATTTCAAAGTATTTGTTAGATTATTTCTAAAAATATGGATATTCTTTCCAACACAGTTGTACTTTCCAATTATAGCTTTTCTACCTTAAAAAGAAGGCTCTAGAATAAACAAAAATTGAGAAAATATCAGTCCCCATTCCCCAAAGGCATAATAAAAATTTATGAACAAAAGAATACATTTGCCATAGAGTTCAAAACAGCAGGATAATTTCTTTTGAAGTTATTTCCACAATAATGATGGAAACTGACTGCTTAGCAATCAACCAAATATAACCTGAATACAGCTTTATGGTGCAAAGTACACAGCTGAGAAAATAGACAATCCAACACATGAACAAAGAAATTTTGAGATGGCCTTCAAACATGTCATAAAACTAGGAAGGTTTCAAGTTCATACTTTGACTTCAGGTCAAACAAAAACTGGAAAAGATAATAATGAAAACAATTCTGTAACAGTGGTTACTCTTCTTGGATATGGAAGTTTGGCTACAGGCATGAAATGCACGTCAGTTTTTAAAAATAAAATAAAATACAAGATAATAAATACCCAATAAAGAACCATAAGAAGATAAATAACCAGGCATCATACATTGACTTAAATGGAGAATCGTGTGACTTTTGGAAGACATTTATATGATTTTCTAAAACTAGATTAAATTAGACCTAAAGATTTTTCTCAGCAATTAAGGGAATACTACAACAGCATTATTCACCTCTGCTCTCAGAAAATGCTAACAGAAAGTGAAATATCAAACTAACCTGGGACAACTTTTCCAGCAAATCCTTCGCAAACTTTATATAAGGGCAGCAGCATGTCAAATGCATAATGTTGGCAGTCATCCTGATTGATGTGAGCTGCAAACTCTTTTTCTTCCTTTGAGAAATGAGCCACAAACTCTTTAAAACAATTGAAGACAGTTTCCATCTGTGGAATATTAGACATTCGAAACAATTACTTGAGGGGGGCAGAAAAGCAAAAAAGAAATCTCTAAAATCAGAAAAGAAATTTCAAGCAGGTGCAAATATCAGAAGCATCCAAATCAAGCTTAGAAATTCAAATAGAACTTTTCCCTGGACCAACCTGAATAGCATCCTTTATAAGAGCAATATCTCCCATTTTTTTAAGCAAGTTAGAGACTAGAAAATACTGAAGATTATCAGACTGATTCACATTGTCGTGGCGACGTACACCAGAGACCATATGTAAAAGCATGCCTCTTCCTTTTCTTGTATCAAGCAGCTGGAAAGCCTCAAGAAATTGCCCTTGTTCATGTTGGTCAAGGGCAGACCAGAATATACAAGGATCAACGCATTCCATTCTTCCCATCAAAATATGTGTCGTAAAACTTGCAGTGGCAAGATTATGTGTGATCAAGTTGCTCATGGCATCATCAATAACTTCTGTTTCAAGCTGGCAGCAGAGGGAGACAGCTATCATAAACACTCTACTTGGCCTCATAAGGAAAAGCATTCCCAGTGACTTCTCACGGTCTTGCTTGATGGCCTTATTTGCACTGGCAAAGTAAAAAGCAACAAGACGACTTGAAACGTTGCGCAACCATGTGTGAGGATGCAAGAGCAACTCACATATTGCTTCCCATATATCCTGGAAATAAGTAGTGGGCACAACCCCATACACCCCAGAAACAGAAGTTAGCAAATTATAGAGAGGAAAAACCACCAGCATTGCCCAGTAGCTTTAAAAGAAGCAAAACACTACCAGCATTACCAAAAACCTATAACAACAGAAACTAAAAGAACGAACAACTAAAGCAACTCAATAGAGGAATTTGTTTGTCCATACCTCAAGGTCCCTTTCAAAGCATAGATCATGAAAACAATTTAGAATCTTCTCTAGCATAACCAGTGAGTAATACGCCTCTTTCCAGAAAGGAATGGCTGCATCAGAATGATCTAGTAGAGGCTCACTAGCAACAACTTTTACAGCAGACTGCAAGATTTTTTTGCTCACTGGCAATGCACTATGAATGTACTTTTCCAAGCTTTTTTTCAAAACCTCAATTTTTTTCTTTGTGACCTCAATTTTTCTTTCTATGCCCTCAATTTTTGCAGACTTGTCCTTAACATTTTTCTTCTTATCCTCAATGTCTTCCTTCATAACCTTGTCTTTTTTAGCCAAAACCTCAACTTCTTCCTCCATGCCCTTAACTTCTTCCTTCAAGCCCTCAATTCTTTTAGACTTGTCCTCAATTTCCTTCTCCATGGCCTCAGCTTTTCTAGTCAAGACCCTAATTTTATCCGACATGTCCTCTACTTCTTCCTTCATGCCCTTCACTTCTTCCTTCATGCGCTCAACTTCTTCCTTCATGTCTAAACAAATCTCAACAGGTAACCCCATGGTCTGTACCGAAACAAATTTGGAACCCGTTAGAAAATGGAACATGCTGAGACAGAAAATACTGAAGAAAATGGAACACACTTGAACCAAGAATCTAAACCTGTTATAAACAGTATAACCTCGCTCATTATGATCAGTTAAAATAATATAACCAGAGAGCACGAAATTTGAAGGAGAAAACAGCATTTGCAGGGGCAATATCCCTCCCATTTTCCTAGAGTATCATTTTTGCCTTCAGCGCATGCAGGTTTAGTGAAAAACAAGGCATGATCACACAATCTATGATGTAGAACCAGAGGGAGAGAAGGATAACTAGGATAAAAAAATTAGAATCCACTAGGCAAAACCCTTGATATTCACAAGAAGCACTTCTAGTCCAATAGAAACTAGGGTTCTTCAAATGCAAAAGAACATAATAATTTGAATTGATGATATTTTTGTTCATCAATTAATGGTCTCCACAAAATACATAACATGTGTGCTCAAACAAAGCATGTCAAAACCCCAAAGATTTCAAATCAAAATAGGAAATAAATCCTAAGAAAATATAACCCTGACATTGTGTATTTCATGACCCAAAAACAAGTATGTTTTACACGACATATAAATCCTAAATCAATGAAATTACATTATTAATGGTGGGACCAAAATACTTCTTTCATTGACTGCATCAGGTAACTTTCATGTATTTGCAACAGAAAAAAAAATCCATAAAAATTTACCTGAGCACCGAGACTCTGCAGGTTCTGCTTCTCATCCATGTACCAAGATAGAATGAAGTCCATAATGGAATTAAATCCATCTGAGCTTATATGTCGAATGAGAAGCTTTATAACTGCACCGGTCATCAACCGAACTTTATTATCACTATCGTTCGCCAAGCACTGGACCAAATGTATAAATAAAGATTGTCCATGTTTCTCCAAAAACTTCTTCTGAGATCCTTCTTGAGAATTGAATTCTTCAATATTGATTTTTCCACATTTGATAATTATTGCATGAAGCATTTCAAGTGCAGCTTCTCTTCCAGTTGAATGCTCATAGCTGCAATAATAGCCAAGTCATTCTTTGAAAAATATAGATAGATACATATAAATAGATAGATGTAGAACACGAGGGTAAAATTTGAATCCGAGAGACACATGCCTTAAATTATTGAGCAGAAAATCTAAATGTTGTTGCAAGTTTTTCTTTGAAAGACGGTAATGAAGTAGGAATTTCAACAGGATCTGACTGCATTTCTTACGAATCGACTCCACTTGGCTTGTGACCATCAGTTCTGCAACTCGAATAGCCAAATCATACATCTGGGGAACAACTAGCTTCCGATTCACAATTGCTTTTAGGAGTGAGAGGGCGATGAAAGAAGGATTCCTTTCCAGATCAACGAAAAGTGGAAATTCAATTAGCAGATGCAACTGTTCTGAGGAAAGGGTAACATTAGTACTCCACAGAAGTGCAATTAACAATCGTAGGCATGATTGCATCAAAGGACTGCTAGTTTTTACAGAACTTTGGGCAATATCCAACAATGTCACCTTTATTCTATCAGCCTGGGATGGAAGGGATGGCAACGGCAGTCTTACCAGTGGAGTAAGGCATGTAAGGGAAGCGGATAAAATATCTTCATAATTAGAACTCAAGCAATTGCCTAGCAGTTCAACGAATGGATCCAGCATTGATAAAAGCTGCTCAGCATTTTTATCCATTTTCACTCTCTTTATATGGTTTTGGAATAATCGAAGAGCAAACACAGCAATAAGATGTGAGCACACTGATTTAGTGCCAACAACTCGGCCTGAAGAAACTGTTTTCTGACTCGCATCAGCTCTACTGTGTAATTTTGCTACTGCACCGGAAGAATTCTTGAAAGAACCATTTTCTTCTTTGATCCAATCTTCAATGAGGCCATATATGAAAATAAATAGGTCAGTCTGATCAGCTGATGGATTATGCTCAATGCCAGCCGCTATGTGATTTAGCATACTTTCCAATTTAGGTTTCACCTTTGGTGTCAGATGCTTCAGCATGTGAGTTGTGACAGGTGAAAGAAGTTTCAAAGCGTGGGTTTTGAATGTTATGTTTTGTGCAATCATTTTCAAGGTTTCGAATGACTTTTGCTTCCTAGTTTCTTTCATTTTGGAAGCAAGCTTTTCCACCTCTTTCTCTTCAGCAACATCTCCAAGAATGTCATTCTCTACAGCAGAAAGAAGATCTTGCAAACAATAATCCAACTTCCCACAGACAGGACCTGATAGAAACTTTGACAAGATAAAGTTGAGACTGTATCCCAATACATGGAGTTCATATCCTCTCTTCAAGGTAGCTCGTAGAACCCTGACTATGAACTGCAAATATTCCAGCCCAAGTTCTTTTAAACAAGCGGACAAAGCAAGCCTAGCTTCATCGCGAATGCTTTCCATCCGACTTTTTAATTGGTTTGCGATGCGATGAATGATACTTGGAAGTTGTGAATCGATTGTGTCCCCCGGAAGCAACTTTAGAACTTTTAGTGCTGCCACACTAATGTTCGCATTGACCTTGTCAGAATCAGAGTCCAGTAATTGTTGTATCTTCGGGAGCACAGTTTTATGGAGGCATGCCAGTATTTCAGAAAGCCCAACAGAAGTACCGTTTTTGTGTACCATAGCTGAAGAAGTACCACCAACACATTTGCGCGATACAGCCATAGAACAACTATCAGAGGTGTCAGCTAAACTGCTGTCAGGAGGGTCTTTGACTTCTTGGCTTGAACAAATTTGAGAAAAATGAAACTGGTCCAAGATAGAGCAAATTAGGCGCAACAAAATCTTCTGCTTGTCTAGATGCACATTCATTTCTTGAAAGCACCTAATCAATAAGTTATAATATGACTTCCATTCCATGAGAGCAGAAATTGAGGCAAGGGCTTCTAAACATGCAGATTTGATATGCTCTCCTTTTCCTCCTTGTTCTTCAAGCAACATATTGAAGAAAAGAGGGACAAATATTTTATTTAAGATGTCCTGGAAGATAAAGAAGTACACTGAGATTAAGTTACATGGAGAAATATTTTAAGTATAACATAAGCAATTAAGATAATTACCTCTGATGCGGTACTTTCACTGATAACAGTTTTAAAACGCAACAGAGCCCTTGCTATCATGCGCTTCTGCAATAATGAAGAAATTGTAAGGCTCTTGACTCTCATGAAGAAACAAAGAAATGACTTTAGACACGGACAGTTTTAAAACACAACAGAGCCCTTGCTCTCATGTGCTTCTGCAATAATGAAGAAATTGTAAGGCTCATAACTCTCATGAAGAAACAGAGAAATGACTTTAGGCACAGAAATTCTCTACGCTCTCGTGTAAAAGTGATTTCATTACCCAATACTATTAAAAAATCTGGTACAGGTAAGAACAGCCATAGTAATTAACACATTTCTCATCGCATTAAATATAAGAAAAGAAACCACAGTAATAAAACATTTCTCATTGCACCATTTTCTGAAATCATGAACTGGGTATTAAAAAAGACGTTCAAAATAAATGCCAGTTTATAACACATACGGACATATTAAAAGATAAAAATGATGTCACATTTAATAAATGTAACTCGTATACAACCTATAAGGGAAAAGAATTTACCTGTAAGTGAATAATATTATTGAAAAAATCTACTTCAGCATCTTCGGAGCACAGAGCTTTGAATGAACTAAACTTCGCCACCTTTGGAAGTTTCAACACCATATCTCGCAACAATTCAATCCATTCCTGAGAAGATGCCAATTCAGTACAACAATCATGACAATACAAAAAAAATCTCACTCTATCCTGTAAGTCCACCTTTCCATTTTTCCCTTGAAAAGACAGAATGGGTTTTCAATTTTCTATGATCTGCCTATTCCCAGCCTACATTTCTGCACAATGATCTTTGGATTCAAATACCAACTTTTATGAAGGGGAAAGTTAGAAATATATACAAGTTAAGCGGTGGTCACTGGACATAGTATATAGTCAATTCTCCTAAAAAAATGATATTTTTGAACAGGACCTTTTTATGGAAGAAAGAGAATTTAAAAAAGAACAGTTGAAATAATGAAATAAGTAACATGATAATGAAATTCCATGCTTCGATAGTTCTACGGGAGATCTGCTTTCCACTAGCTGAGCCAATAAGTTCACATAAATTCTATTATAAAGCACAGGTTAAAATGAATCCAATTCACACAACCAGGCTGAAAGTCTTAACATACCTTTCTAACTGAACTTCTTGCCTTCATTGCATTGCCCATATATTTCAAAAGAAACTTATTTATTGTGCGCTGAATAGATGCCCTTGTCCAACAACCTTCACAGTTTGTTATCACTGGTTGATTTTGATCTTCTCCACAAAGAATTGCAGAGGAAAATTCAACAAATGAGAGCAATGAACTATAAGCGCAGTGCCTTAAAGTTATGTCAACTGATGACATATCGTACACACAATGCGACAAAATAACTAATGCTTGATCTACTGGGATAGTATAGAATAAACCAACACCAACTTTTTCATAAGCTTTGAAAACTGTATCATAATCAAGGCCACCCATCTCAGTAGCAGAGGTTGCATTCAATTCATGGAGAAGCTTTGCCTGCATTAAGTCAATATAATCAGAGTTCAAACACAGAAAGCAGAAGTTCCTCTAACAGTAATAACCGCATGAAAAGTACTCAGAAGACAATTATTACCACAAAGAGGAAAGAAGGATCACTTTTAGCGAGAGCATCAAGAAGATCACAAATAGGCAACCGCACATCAAGTCCAACAGAAGTGAGGAGTGGAGAGACTGCTTTAAGAATTTTTGAACCACTCTCACTTCCCACTACTGGAATGATGTCCCGAACTACTTGCAAATATTCAATGCAAACATCTGCAATGACCATTTGTATAATATAAAATATCCAGGTAGAAGTTAAATAGAATCAATACTTAAACTTAGGGAATACTCTCACCTGAATCTTTATATCTCATTGCTAATGATGAAAGCAAGATATCCACAAGCTGCCTTGCTGGCAATTGATCCTTTATATACTTCGATAGGAATTTGAAAATTCTAATTTGAATCTCTCCCGGATATCTAGCCAATGGAGGACAAAGAAGGGCACTTAACTAGCATATCTTATTAGTGATCCACAAATGAAAGAAAACAAACACATTTTGAAAATGACACCATTCCATTTTCAAATAGAAAGACCATGAAGCTAGAAATTAATGTATCACAACAAGATCAACAAAGGTGGCAACAAATAGCATTACTTGGTAAACACACCAAGTAAAACTTATGCATGCGCATGCACACAAAAAAAAACAAATCATTAATCATTGCTGTTTCTCAATACTAGCAGAATAGAGTAGTTCTGGAAAATGTATTTAACTTAAGCTGCATGGCATCCTTTATGAAAGAATATGGAATGCAAGGCAAGCAAAACTAACCATTAATTTGAGTTTCTCGTATATTTCTTCCTGAATGGGAAAATAGTCAAATACATGCAAATTATTTAAAGTGCATAATTAATACCTCTTGGTTGCTTTATCACTTTGAAAGAGATGGTGCAAGCTGTTGATGAGTTCATCAAGGTTCAGAAGTAGAAGTTTTTGTGCAGCATTGTCTTCATCATCCAAATCATCTTCAAGATTCAACAGATTCTCAATGAACTTTAGAACACAAGATATAATAGCCTCGGAAGCTGTTGGGATAGTTAATATTGAAAAAATATTAGGAGCAAGATTCTGTTCTCTAAACAGAAGTGGTACAAGATGGGAACTTCTACTCATCGCCAAAAAGCATGAAAACAATGAACTTGGTTTCTCACTACTAGAACCCTCCTGCTTGAAACTGTCAATTAAAGGTTTCACTGATTTGAAGAACAATTCCCAGAATTCACCGCCAAAATCATGATCATCATACTTGTTCAAAACAAGGGAAACAATTCTTAGGCATAAAGACCGCATATCCTTAAACTGCTTCACAGCTGTGCTTCTCTGCGCATAGGAAAATTTTTAATCATAAATGACCATACATTGAAAGACAACTGAATGCTAAAAATAAAAAAGAACTATTGTGATCTTCTAATGACATGGAATGTACAATGACAGTAATCACAGCAAGGCAAGTTGTAACATGTAGAATGGAAGGGAGAGTGAGAAGGGAAGATCAGGGTACCATTTTGCAATCAATAAGTAAATGATGAATAAAAAGGATCACTTCTCCAGCTTTCTTAATTGTGAGTGCATAATTTACTATCAGTCTGCTGTTTTCATTTAGTGTGAAAAAACAAGACAAGCAGGCATGTACAAACCAAAATTAACTAAAATCTTGACATAAACAGCAAGAATTCACTATAATCAGGACATTTAAACATTACCGCTACTTGATTTAATATCGCATTGTTGCTCTCATGCAATTTCTGGTTGTCACTAGTATTATCTTCGACTACAGAAGATGTATCCTTCACAGCATCAAGACTTGCAGTGCAGCTTCCCAATAACCGAACCACACATCCCATTAATAGATCCAGAAAAGGTCTGGTGCGTGATTCATCAAAAACTCCAAGAATATCCTCCACAACATGCAGAAAGCCAGTCCTCTGCTTCCAAGAAAGGGCCATTATTTTTTCCATGGTGAAATGCTTCAAGATATTAGAGGTTTGAAATTCATCCACAGAACTCTTGCATAAATTCCAAAAAAAAATTGCAGCACTATCAACTCCCTCCGGTAAAATATGCAAGGGCTTTAATAATGACACGAAGAAAAGAGTTAACTCGCCAACATCGAGTTGAGCTATGAACCGAAGAACCACCTTTCGTTGATTTATACTTGTGTGCTGCATAAAGAAAAGATATGCAACATTCAATGATATAAGAGACCGCATTCAAAATCAGACAGATGCCATAAAGTTGCTAGATCAATGTGGAAGCTCTTGAAATAGGACATACCTTTCGAGAGCCAAGCATCTTCAGTTTTCGCACTTTTGGCATCAGGAGGAGAATAACAAGAGGCACAAGATTGGCTCTGTGGCCCTCTTCAATGACTGCAGATTCTCTGCTTAAACTCCATGTTATTAGTTCTTCTCTTACATGGTTTGAACTGATCAAGTTTCTCAAATGTTGCTCATATTGGAGCAAGAAATCATCTTTCCAGGTTAAGAGGCAATCTAGGACACTCGTTTGTATATGAACATCATCTTCATCAATGAGCCTGGTAAAAACAACCAAGCAGTTTTTGAAGAACTCAAACAACCAATATTAAAAAGGTAAAGGAAAAGGCAAGTATAACAACAAAGTATCCCCTAGAACTGCACCAACCTTGTTTGCAGAACATCTTTTACAAACTGATTTTGGTAGAAGGCCTTAGAGTTCCTCATAAGTTTCAGCAAGTTTAACCATTCTTTGAGGATGCCCTTCCACTCCTTACCTTTGCAAGTAACTGGATTGAATAATCCCACACTGCACTTGCAAATTCACATGTAAACACAATCATGTTGTAAAGTTTGCAATTTGTCATCCAAACCAAAAACAGTGATCCTCCCTACACAAGAGAACGACAAGAAAATGTGCCTACCTAGCAAGATCATTATTGTTGTAGCCCAAAAACTTCAAGAACAAAGGTATTATTTGTCGAGAACGAGATTCAGCAACAGAGGGAATTTTTTGCAGAGTTTGAAGCAATGAAGATAGAACAGTGGCACATGGTGTGCTATCAGATACAGGAGTGACAAATGAACACTCAGCCAAGTCTGAGAACAAGCAAAGAGAATTATCAGATATTCAGAGTGATAACATAGCTACAAAATTAGCAAGAGGACTAGGCTCAATAATCACCTGTCTTATCATTGTAAAAAAACTTTCTATTTTTTCATTTTACTAGGTAAATCAAGGATAAAATACACCAGGGGTATTACCCAGAAACATATGAGCTATAAAAGAACCAGCATATCCTGTTCTGACAACTGAAAAGAAACTCACAATAGAAAAGGGAAAAACCTGCACCATTGACAAGTTGAAAGCCCTAACCAAGGGCATCGTATGACACAGGGGTTAGGATAAACATCTATCAATACAATTCCTTTTTGGTTCACTGGGAGACCCATGGGCCTTGGGATAACCCAATTTTGGGCTACAAAATACATTACTTACCACGGGATTTTCCCCTTGAGGACAAGTGTTTTCTTAAAGGGAAAATAAGGATTAATAAACACAGGGAAAAAGCTTTTATAAATAAGCATAAAAGAGAAAATCATATCACATACCACTGGACTGGTCAGACAATTCAGCACTTCCTCCAGGTTTATCATGAAACATATGAAATACAGCTTGGCAATGTTCAAGATAATAAACAAATTTGTCCCATGCAAGGGCAACATGCTTGCCAATTAGAACTGCAAGGCATTCAGATGCCGAAGCCCATTGATAACTAAAACGGTTATGGAAGATGCCAATCATCCCACTCAACAAAATGGGTATATAAGCCTCAGCTATTCTTCCAGCAGAAAGCCCCATCTGTATTCTAGAGATCAATAGGACAACTTTCCTGCTAGTAGATATTGAGAGTGTAGTTGCCTCGATCGAGAGAAGAAGTTGAAGAACCTGTAAGTTCAAACAGCAGTTGCCAGAGAATTAGAGTAGGGAGTCAAATAATGAGTGGCAAGACCTTAGATATACATACATCAATGCTCTGACTATCCTCAGGGCATGTCTCAGAAAATTCTGTTTTCATTTTCTTCTCAGGTGGCTGGTCTATAGCTGACATTTGACAACCTTGAGGTTCATAGTGACACAAAATTCTTAGAGTCGGAACGCGAATCCCCTTGTCAGGACTGCACAAATTATCAGCAAATACATCAAATGCATCCACAGCCTTCTTCCCTTCAAACTCGGGATGATATGTTTTATGGCTGGTGTCTGCTTCCAGTGTTGACCTAAAATATTAATGATAGCAAAATGTTATAGAAGTGCACAGTTTTCAAACAAACAATAGGTATTCAAGATCCAAGTAGAACGGTGACTTAAGAAAAGAAAAACAAATATCAAACAAATCAACCTACCCATGCACATGGTCCAAATAATCAGCAACAGCAGACAATACTTGCGAGGATGACTTGTATGTTTTTGCAAGACGCAGAACTTTGCTTGTTTCTTCAAGCTCAAACTTTTTACCGCATTTGAAATAGGAACTTAAAGAAGCACCAATTAAGCTTTGCCAAGTATGTTTAGGAAAACCTGCAATATTTTCTGAAAGAAAAGAATATAAATAACCTAGATTCAAGCAAAAGAAAATCTACATGATGAAACAAGCTGACAAGCATATTATGCCAATTAGTTACAACATTTTAACAACCACCTCCATTTAATGCTCTTCACGAGGCTACACCTTCTTAGTTAACTTTTTATACTTACAAGGTGTCTTTGGTATGGCGGTGTAAGCTTGGAAAGGCAGTTTGAGGAGTAATTGGGCAAAGAATCACAAAGATACTTCTGAAACAGCACTTTTTAAGCATGTGAGTTTGCAGTTTGCAAGTTGTGACCACATCCCCAAAATGTGCAATGATATTTCATAAACTTAAACCATATCTCATTCTAGCTTCAATTTCCTGGCTGAAAATGGATAAAAATGCACGCTGAAAAGCAATTTGCTATCTTTAAGAATCAAGAAACAGCTGGATATTAACAGTTCCACTGTCTCTCCAGCTAACCAGCATGAATTTGATTCCTTAGAGCTCATGTCTTAACTTATGTAGGGTCATGCATAATTATACTTTTCTTGTATGATTGGGCAGTACAGATTGATAAAACATGCATGAAGCAGAATTTGCAGTAAAAACAGACACTGAAGCAAGGGATTCTTTGTGGCTGCCTAGCTGCCTATATTTGTTGGATCTGTATGCTCAACAACAATGATAACTATTGAGATCACATTTAATAGTTTTATTTCAAAATATTTTATACTTCACGATATTGCCTACTACATTACCTCCTTTGGATAAAAGATAACATGCTTTATCCAGCAGTCAAAATTGTGTATTTAGGACTATGATATTAAAACAGCTTCCTTTGATCTTTAGAGCAGTAAATGCCATTTGTAACAAAGAGAAAAGGCTTTTCATAATACTAAGCTACAAACTCAATCAGAAAAATAATGTATTCATAAATAACAAGAAATATCACACCAAACACAATTTTGACATTTGATCAATAACATAAAAAGAAACTCTCAGTGCAGGACTCAAACGAAGGTCAGGCTCAATAGAATGCAAGTATAACATATACAACCCGTTCTTGAAAACAAATGTAGCAAAGCATGGCAGGAACTTAAAAGTTCATTAAGCTTAAAACATAGAGATAAGAGTTTTACCAGCCTCAATTAAAAAAAGCCGATCAAGTGCGTCTATCAGATCCATTAACAAGGATGGCATTTCTTGAAGGTCCATCATGTAAGGATAGCAGCAGACAACTTGCCACAGCAGAGTCAACTCACCCCTTTCAATTGGAGTAAATGAGCCCTTTCCATTAACGATATTATCAATCACAGCCAGCCAGAAGCGCACTGTCTGTTGCAGAAAACCAGTAATCCTTGAATATCGTCCTTCAGGTGAACCATCTAAAAAGATGGATCTAAGAGGATCCATTTGCAGTTTCTCACAGAAAGTCAAAAGCAGAAATACAATCTCTTTCTGTGAAGTTTCTATTAAATCATTCATCGCACTGAAAACCCAATAGAAAATGTCAGAGACTATGCATTCGAACTACAGACCACTGGGGGCATCCCAAAATCAACTGTAAATATGAGTCTTACCTCAAGATATTATCTCTGAATTCATATAGTATGCACGGGTCTCTCTTCATTAGCTCACTTAAAAAGGTCAAAATGCTGAAAACCCAAGCCCAAACATAAGCCAGTAGAAAAGGAAACACAGGGACTTTATGGATGACACAAAAAATTAAACTATTTCATGAAAGACAATACCTTGAATTCCTCAACTTGAAAGCAGGAGCCCATTGCAACAAACAATGTGAGATGGTAGCCATATCATTGGAAATCTTGAGCCCATCAAGAGTGCATAGCAATAATTGTAGAACCTTATCAATAACTTCAGAGAAATGGTTTTCTCCCTTCAAAGCAACATAAGGAATGATAAACCTCTCAAAAAGGTTTTTCACACATTCAAGCATAGGTTGGTAATCTGCTCAACATCAAGGCAGTTTAAGATCACAATGCAAGAGTTATATGAAAACAAGTGCAAATAACAACTTAGTGGGTCAATTAAGGAATCGATAACCTTTACCAAAATTATCACTTACCAGAAACTTTGTGGCCATCATTAATTTGGGCGCTTGATATAAGCAGTGACAAAAAGCGACTTAGATACGGCAAGTGATCATTGATTGCATAGTAGTCTATTTTCTGATATAGGCTATTCCACAAAAAATCTAATTCCTTTGGTTCTAGCTCCTCACATAAACGTTGAAGGGTTGTAGTTAGAACTTCATCAACAGTGTTAGAACCTGCAAATTGAAATGGGGACAATTAAAGTTCCTAAATAGTCAAATAATAATTCCCATTGCTGTCTTTCTCCATTCCCCATCAGTGACATTCAGACAAAAAGAAAATTTGTGGGAGCACAAGAAATCACCACCAGTTTAGGAGATCATCCATTAAAATGAAGAAATATCAAAGCATCAAACTACCACAGAAAAATTAATTAAGGGAAGAAGAATATGCATTGCAGGTCAGAATTACCACTAAATGAAAAGTTTAGATATCAGGGTGTATCTTAAAATTTCAACCAATCTTCATACAGCTCAATCCATCAGAACCTTGTGCTTCAATTTTTTTTCTCTTGGAGGCAGCTGACTTGTGCTACTTTTGATCAAAAGATGAGTATCATAAGTAGCACCTTTAAATTAATCTTATGGTTTTAATTAAATGTGTAATCCTGCTCTTGTAAATCCAATATTATTTTGATCCCTACAAGAAAACTGAAAACTAGTTTACTACAGAATATAGCTCTGATATAAAAAAATAAAAATAAAATAAACCAAATTAATTGTCCTTTTTCTTTTGGCTTGGATGTAAATGAACGGGTTAATTGATTGTTAGTATTGCCTCAGATCAATGTCTGAAGGAACCAATGTTATTCCCATTTTGACATTCCTAAAGTAATCTTTATTTCACAGTCAAGGTTCGCACCAAAGTCAAGCCTTCATCTGGACAGTGGTGTCCAAAAACATTATCATCAATGAATGGGTAAATTGATTATTGGACTTTTTGTTGTTTGTGGGTTTTGGGAGGAGGGAAGAGTTAAAAGATTATGGTTTTGCACCACCAAAGTTGTCATTTGGTGTACTTAATTAGAGAGAAATGCTGGAGCTTTCAGGAACCAGAACACTACCAGACAATTGTTATGGGATAGGATAGGTTTCCTTCTCCCCTGAAGTGCCATGCTTCAGGTGCTTTTATGTGTGTTTCCTTAATCCTTAACTGATATTCAGAAGCATTGAGCTCCTTTATTCTTTTTCTTTGTTTTGGTTTATTTTCCTTAAGGATATCCGATTCTCCATCGAGTTTTGAAGAATACTTCGGAGGATATCTGAATATGACTTCTGTCATCGAAGAAAAAACATTAATATTTTCTCACAAGTCCTAGCCCCTTGAGCCATCCTCACCCCTATCTGAGATTGTGTATACATAAACATGCACACGCACACGATACAACAAATTCAAACACGTAACATCTAACCTCGGAGTATGCTTTTTCTTGTGTCTCAGTAAATGTGAGGCAGAGACATTTCTAGAGGTGCACAGAGACATTTGGTGCTATTTAACTACATGGGAAGCATACAAGAATGAAACCACATGAAAAGAATAGCTGTAATGTCAAATTCTTCAGGAGAAAAAATTTCATGTGTGATGTAATTTAATAAACCATAGAGCATAACTCTTTGATATCTGGACTGATTTTCTCAAAACACAAATCAGCGGGAAATTGAAGCAAGATTTCCACGAATGATGTGCAAGATGGCTTATAAATTTCAATTAGGGGGGAAAAATTATTTTCTCTCGCACCTTTACAAACTTGAAATCAAAGAACTTCAAATTTATATCTTAGTGGTTTAGAAAGAAGGCAATAAAATGGTAAGAAATAGAGCCATAAATGATCAATATCAGACCATGTCTTAGTGTAAGAACTTGCCTTGATTACACTCATCACCAATGCTGAATATTTTTTTGCTTGTCAACTGCTGCAGTACCCGATCCGGTCTTGAATAAGGCCTTGACATGGTTCCTCTCATAACAAAATAAAGCAAAGCGCTGGCTCCATAATTTTTCACAGGTAATGGTTTCTTGACAACCTCAAGAATGACCTTTGCAATACCTGTAAATAGATATTCACATCATTAAGTTTAATAGGAACTCAAATTCAACACAAGAGAATCCAAAGAACCTCCAGGCCAAGAATTTGAGTTCATTTACTCATAACTAATGAGCTGGAACCTAAAAACAGAATGCAATTACTTCTTTTTTTTCCAATTCCTTTTAAACAAAGAATAAGATTTTAAAGGAGTTAAGAAAAATAAAGATGCAAAAAAAAACAATAGTTGTCCTCAAAAAACAAAAATAAACAACAATCTTTTTTAATCATAAACACAAATACATTTATACGCAGCCTTTACCGAAACCAAGTTTTGATCAAAGGAAGAACAAGAAAATTAAAAAGATGATGAGAAAGAGCACAGAAACATCCTTCTCTACCACATACCCTCCATAACCATGTCAGAAAATCATGCAATAAAAACTTTTTATCCAAAAAATTAAGTTATCGCACCATATCCCAAGTAGATTGATCTACTGATAAATATACAATTCATTCCTTATTGAGCTTCTAAGTATAATCAGTGCCCATCCATAATTGTCCAAAGTCCAAATGGCAATAGGAAAGCAGTATTTGGTGTTCTCAGCCCATAGATTTGTTATTTTGCAAAATGATAAAAGATCAGCCAAGATTCCACAAGTTTACACAGTAGTTGGTCTTGAACTAGGATTTTAGGCTTTAATTGAGTTTGTGACAAAAGATATAAAGCAGACAATCTCTGCCAGAGAACAACTTGTTCAGTGAAAAATAAAAAATTACGCTTGAACAAAATGGAAAAATGAATTCAGTAATGCATCATGTGTAAACAGGAGAATCACACTTTGCTTATAAACATGTAAGACAGGGATTTTCTTATCCTTTTTCATTAAGATTCGAAAATAGAAACAGATTGATCATGCAAGGGAGTGGTTCAATAAATTACAGCAGGGTATACCTTTCCTAAGCTGCCCCTCAGAAGCATTTCTCAGCAATAATGATGTTGTTGCAGCCATAAATTCTTGGACATACTCCTTAGGGTAATATCTTAATTTTACTGTTAGCCTACCAAAAAATAAGGTTAAACATATAAGAAACACACTCACACAAGAAATACACTTAAAATCTCCAGTCTAGTTTCCTGGAATTTGTCAATGCTCGGCATCAAAAGTTCCTCACAACAAGATTGGTTTTTTATCTGCCCAACAGAACAACAAAAATTCCTGCAAAATAACTACAAGCTCTTCATTTACCAGAACAAATCAAAATAGCAAAAATGGTACTCACTTGAGCACATCTACAAGCCTATTGTTTTCCAAAAGAGATTTTTGCAAATACATCAGAATATATGACCATGCCACGAAAATCTGCAAAAAAAAGATCAAATGTTTAGGGATAAATATCAAGCTAGAAAGTCCTATAAAAAATGGAACTCACGAATTAACTACAAAGAAACCAAGGCTAGACCTGCTCAATGATATCTGGCTCCCTATCAGCACCACTTTTGAGGAGAGACGCCAATGAATCAACAATCCTCGGTAGAAAGCTAGACAGACAAAATATGCACATGTAACAAATTATACAACAGACATGACTAAACAATTTATAAAGATGGAAAACAGTGGGTGTCCACTAAGGCAAAACAAACAATCAAAATTAAATGGGGATCTATTTAGCAATCTGCAGCTCTATTCCACTCAGACAAGGAAAAAAATTTAGTATAATATGTGGCCATGATCAAAGTGCAGTCCAAGAGTTAAAGCCTTCTTTGGCTATCCAAATACCCAAAAAGGTAGAAAACTAGAGAGGGAAGAAAGCTAAGAGAGCTTAGAGATAAAAGTTTAAGAAGGGACTGAGCACTAGAGATGAATCAACTTGTACCGTTACAGATAATTAATTAAAGAGTGCTAGATGTTTTCACAACTAAAGCATATAGGAAACTATTAAATGAAAATACACAAAGTAAGACCTAACTTCAAAGTGTAAAATACATACTGACCCGAGGAAAGAACAAGAGACTTTAAATGTAGTGGAAAAGGAGA